>Ga0075695_107_pt1 | contig 70872 bp, 71 predicted proteins | sample RifGroA2_FD_67696 | JGI IMG/M metagenome (GOLD analysis project Ga0075695, IMG submission 67696) | Microgenomates (Gottesmanbacteria) bacterium GW2011_GWA2_43_14 | reverse complement strand
GAATCGTTTAGGGGCAACTACCGTCATTTGGTGACTCCTTTCAAGGCAGACCGTTTATTCTACCTCGAAAGTGTCACCTATGTTTCTCAGCCTACTCAATTTGCAGTTTAAATGTATCTGATATTATTGATTTAATGCCCAGACACCGCAAAGCAATACTTGCCTTGGTGGCAGCCAATTTAATTTGGGGAGCTGCCTCCCCTATTTTTAAATTTGCCCTGCAGAATATCCCGCCTTTTACTTTGGCCTTTATCAGATTTTACGGCGCTTCCCTCATCCTCCTGGCCATGACTTACCCGTATATAAAATTCGAACGACGGGACTGGCTGAAATTGTTTCTGCTGTCGGTTTTCGGAGTTACCCTGCATATCAGTTTCTATTTCATGGGCTTGAAACTGGCTCCCTCAATTAACGCTCCGGTAATTTCAGCTACCGGTCCCATCATTATTTATATCCTGTCCATTTATCTCTTACGGGAAAAACCGAAATTTAAGATTCTCTCCGGGATCATAATCAGCTTAACCGGCGTATTAGTTATAATCGGCCAGCCGTTTGCCGCCGGACATCAAAACGGGCAGCTAACGGGCAATCTATTTCTTTTTTTAGCTGTATTGGGTGCTGTCGGACATGCCGTCATCAGCAAGGAAATCCATACCAATTACTCTGCCGGAGCCATTACTTTCTGGATGTGCATCATCGGGGCAATTACTTTTATGCCCCTGGCAGCTTATGAACTTTATTCCTTCGATATTATCAAAAGCCTCGATCTGCGGGGTGTCGTCGGCATTTTATACGGCATCTTTTTCTCCTCTGCCGCTGCCTATACGCTTTTTGAATACGGGGTCAGAAACCTCAAAGGACAGGATATAGGCATATTCACCTACCTCGATTTAGTCGCTGCCATTCTTGTTGCCTTGCCTCTTCTGGGTGAAAAAATAACTCCGGTATATTTCCTGGGATCAATCCTCGTTTTTATCGGCATTCTTTTCGCCGAAGGCAATTTCAAACACCACCCTCACCACCGTTTCCATAAAAGGTAAATACTTGCTATACTTTTTATAATGCCGGGAAATCTGTTACTTTTCATCTCCGCCCTCATAGCCGTTTGGATCGGCGCAGGCATGATAGTTACCTCACTCGACAGGATCGCCAAACATCTGGAAATTTCCGCTTTTGCCGCTTCTTTTTTCTTTCTAGGCCTTTTGACTTCCCTGCCTGAAATGTCCGTCGGTGTCAGCAGCATCCTGGAAAATACCCCCGAAATCTTCGTAGGCGATCTGGTCGGCGGCTCCATGATCATCTTTTTTGTGGTCATTCCCCTTCTGTCGGTCCTTGGAAACGGAGTCAAATTGTCCCATCAGCTGACGCGGAGAAAATTAATCTTTGCCCTATATCTTATCGGCCTGCCGACTCTGTTAATCATTGACAACAACCTGACGAGCATAGAAGGACTTGTCCTTATCTTTATGTATATTATCCTTTTTTACAAAATGGAAAAGAAAAAGGGGCTCCTTGACCATTTTCGCGATAAATTAGCCTCCGACAGGGGTGTTACCACGATATCCGTCATCAAGATAGTTCTAGGCGCTTTTATTGTTTTAATGGCCAGCTCAATGCTTGTCAACAGCACGATTTATTTTTCACAGGTTTTGAATATCTCGCCATACCTTTTCAGCCTGCTTGGCCTGTCAATCGGCACTAATTTACCTGAAATTTCAATCGCCATCAGGAGCGTGAAGTACGGAAAAAAAGATATTGCCCTGGGAGATTACCTGGGTTCAGCGTCGGCCAATTCCCTTCTGTTGGGAATTTTGGCCATCGTTAACGGCCGGACAATCACTTTCAATAACCATTTACCGGTGACTTTTATGCTGATGACACTCGGCCTTTTCTTTTTTTACCGTTTCACCAGAAGTAAAAATGACATTTCCAGATTGGAAGGAATTCTGTTATTCCTCGTCTACCTAACCTTCTTTGTCTTGGAAATGAAATAATGTATAATACGTGGATTATGAAAGCCGATCTTCATCCGAAATGGTATCCCGAAGCCGAGGTCGTCTGTGCCTGCGGAAATATGTTTAAAGTCGGCTCGACCAAACAGCTTATCAAAGTCGAGCTTTGCCATAAATGCCATCCCTTTTACACCGGCGAAATGAAATTTGTCGATACGCTGGGCAGGGTAGAAAGATTCCAGAAGAAACAGGAAAAGGCAAAAGTCTCACTGAAAATACTCCAGGAGAAAAAAAAGAAAAAAGAGGTCAGTGAAAAAGAAGACCGTCGGCCAAAATCCCTGCGTGAAATGCTACTTGGCTCTTCTTAGCTTCAATATACTTTCATGAATCAAAATGTAGCCATTATTGAGGTCCGCGGCGGAACAGGCGGAGATGAAGCTAAAATATGGGCTGCCGACTTATCCAGAATGTACGGCCGCTTCTCCCAGTCAAAGGGTTTTAAAGCTGAACTGGTTGATGAAAATGTCCTGCGGATCTCAGGCCCGTCAGCCTATCTTACCTTTTTGCCCGAAACTGGAGTCCACCGGGTGCAAAGGATTCCCAAGACCGAAAGATACGGCCGGATCCATACTTCAACCGCCACCGTGATTGTTGTCCCGGAAATTGAAGAAACACAAATATACATCAATCCCTCAGATCTGGAATGGGAATTCTACCGCGCCGGCGGCAAAGGAGGCCAAAATGTCAATAAAGTCTCAACCGCCGTCAGACTGAAACATAAACCGACAGGTATTGTGACGACAGCCCAAACAGAGAGATTCCAGGAGCAAAACCGAAGAATTGCCCTGTCGCTTTTGCGTTCAAAATTATGGGAATTGGAGGAAGAAAAGAAAGAAAAAGCTTTGGGCACGGCCAGATCCAAAGTCGGCCGGGGTATGCGGGCTGAAAAAATCAGAACTTACAATTTCGCGCAGAACCGGGTCACGGATCACCGCATCGGCAAATCGTGGCACAATCTGGAAGATATCATGGAAGGCAAAATGGAAAAAATTGCGGAAACCCTGAAAACCTTACTCCCCGCTTGATTCCAGTCAACCTGGGAGGTTGATTAGCTTCACACCTGGGAATTCCGTATACAAGCAGGTTAACTTTACTTGACTTGTTTAAAGAGGAATAATAATCTTATATAGCATATGCCCGGACGACTGGTACCCTTAGTCAATCATGAAATCTATCATGTATTTAATCGAGGAATTGATCGTCGACCAACATTTACCTCGAAACGGGAATATGAAAGAGCACTTCTTGCACTTGAATTATACCAATATCTTAATCCCCCATTTAGCTTGTCAAAAATTCTAAGTTTGGAACGACAAAAGCGACAAAAGATACTAAAAGACCTTAAAAAGGATCGGAAAATGATCCAAATTTATTGCTATTGCTTAATGCCAAATCATTTCCATTTCCTCCTCGAACAAGAATTTGACAATGGAATATCGAAATTTTTAAGCAATTTCCAAAATAGTTATACACGGTTTTTTAACAGTCTTAATAAAAAGGACGGTGCTATTTTTTTAAATCAATTTAAAGCGATAAGAATCGAAACTGAAAATCAATTCATTCATGTTTCACGCTATATTCATTTAAACCCCTACACTTCATATTTAATAAAAAGAATTTCTGATGTTGAATCCTATCCATGGTCATCTTTTCAATCTTATCTGTTAAAAAGTAACAACAATATCGTAAATACTACAAAAATTTTGTCATTTTTTAAAGATTCTGAAAAATACAAAGAGTTTATTTTAAACCAAGCAGATTATCAACGAGGATTAAAGAGGATTGAACATTTACTTCTTGAGTAATCCTGTAAAAATTTCCTAGGTTGCGTATCTACGCAACCTCCCAGGTTATTCGCCGGAGGATTCACCGATAGTGACGCTGATATTGATGGAGTCACCGTTGCGCCAGACTTCCAGGGCTGTCCTGTCTCCGATTTTTTTAGCGGCGATAATCCTGGCCAAGCCGCCGTCATTTTCCGTCACTTTCTGATTATCGATTTTGGTGATTATGTCCTCGACCCGGACTCCGGCATTATCTGCCGGTGAGTCTTCAATGACTTCCTGTATATAAGCCCCTTCCGGGACTTCGTTTAAAAGAGCCAGATCCCGGGTGATCATTTTATACCTGACCCCCAAATAAGGCCTTTCGAAACGGCCTCCGGACTTTTGAAACTGGTCCAGTACTTCTTTAACCGTACCAATCGGCAGGGCAAACCCGATATTCTGCCCTTCAGCCGAGACAGCCACATTCATACCCACCACCTGTCCCGCACTGTTGAGAAGCGGCCCTCCGGAATTTCCCGGGTTTATTGCCGCATCAGTCTGGATAACATTATCCAGCCTTTCGACAAAACCCTCGAAGGGGCTGCCGGCGGTTATTCCCCTGCCGAGCCCCGATATGACACCGACGGTGACCGTATTTCTGAATTCTCCCAAAGCAGTCCCGATGGCAATGGCCAGCTGGCCGACTTTAATTTTGGATGAGTCTCCGATTTCTACCGGACTTAAATCCCCGTCGGCAATTTTGATTATAGCCAGATCATTGGTCGGGTCCCGGTATACTTTTTCCACATCGTGGCTTTTATCATCATGGGTGATAACACGGTATTTGGCATCCGTATCGGAAACTACATGCTTATTGGTAACTATCAATCCATCCTCTGAAACGATGAAGCCCGTACCGATATCCTGTTCCACCCGCTGCTGCTGGCTCTGCCCCTGGCGGAACATATCAAAAGGGTCAAACGGATTATCGTCAAAAATGCGGCCCAAGGAGCGGTTACTGACAACTGACACGGTGACAACCGAAGGTGAAACCTTGTCGACCACCGAAGTAATTACCGATTCTTCAGTAATAATCCTGATTTTTTCCGAATCCGTACCTATTTGCGATTCCTGGGATTTAAAAAGATTGCCGATTGTGCCGAATGAAAAATCAAGATTCCTGCCTGAGGAACCGATAAAAATCAGTAGCAGGAAAAGGGCTATTAGAACTAATAATCTTTTCATCACGGTCTTAATTTATATTTAATTTAACTGAGATTTTGCTGAAAAATACAATTGTATTATAACAAAAATATTATTTTGACAATATTTTTGCCGCCTGAAGTAGCTGGTTGTCATCTTCGGATTCTAAATCGGATTCAACCTCAACATCAGGCTTTAAACCCTCTCCGTTTATCCATGTCCCGTCCGGCAGAAGCCATTTGGCGGTGGTGATATGGATACCGGCGCCTTTGGACAATTCCTGTGCTTCCTGGATCGTGCCTTTGCCGAAAGAAGTCTCACCGGCTAATTTCGTTTTGTTCCTGACCCTTAAGCTGCCGGCCACAATTTCCGATGCCGAAGCGCTGCCTTTATTGATTAAGACTATTAAAGGAATTTCCAGGAGCTTTCCCGGCCGTTCTACATTATAGGTTTTTTTGCTGCCGTCGGCATTTTCCTGAATCACCACAGCACCCTGGTCTATGAACTCCGAAGCAATAAAAACAGAGCTGCTTAAGTAACCCCCCGGATTGTTGCGCAGATCAAAGATAATCCCGGCATCCGTCCCGGGATTATATTGGGCTTTTATCTGGCTGACAATTTTATTCCATTCACTGTTGGTATTATCGCCGAAACGGCCTAATTTCAAATGGTAAAATTTGAGGCCGGAAGCAGCATTGGCATCTGCCTTTTGGCAGCCTGCTCCCGGGTCTGAAGTACAATCCAGATAAATGACATCCAGCTCAACCGAAGCCACTTTTATTTCATCGCGAAATACGCTGACATCTTCACTTTTATCCGCTTCTGCGTGGAGGATATTCAACATAACCTGGCTGCCTTTAGGCCCTCTGATTTTGGACACTGCTTCGGGCAATGTCCAATTGACGGTATCCTCGCCGTCGACTTTAATAATCCAGTCACCGGCTTTAAGACCGGCTGTTTCTGCCGGCGATTTTTTCAATGGTGCCACAATAACAATTTTCTTATCTTTAACACCCAGCTGTGCGCCTATACCTTCAAACTTGCCGCCCAAATCATCTTTGGCTTCCTGGTTTTGTTCCGGAGACAGAAAAACCGTATAAGGGTCGTCAAGAGACGCCACCATACCGCTGATAGCACCGTAAATCAGTTTTGCCGGGTCCAACTTTTCCTTATCTATATAGTAATATTTCAGCCTGTCCCAAACATCCCAGAACAGTGAAAAATCATAACCGCGCAAATCAGGTGTACGGCTTTCAACCGTGTTTCTTTTAAAAGGAGGAATGCTGTTCCGGCCGAAATTGTAGCCGGTTCCGTAAGTCAAAACCAGCAAAATCAGTATAAAAACGGTATTTCTAATTTTTATCATGCTTATTTAATCGATAATTAATATCAATTTTTCACTGGGTTTTAACCAGATCCATTTATTTGCGGCTTTGTGTAATTTTCCTGCCTCTGCGATATCAACCTCAACCGCTGAAAAATCCCCTGCTTCCGCCATTTCTGCCGAGATTAATCCTTTAGCACCAAGGACATCGAGTTTAAGTACGACTTCGCGCGGTGCTTTTTTAATATATACGATTTTATCTTCAACGTCAGCATCAAAATCCGTAATATTGAAACGGTCGTCCGGAATAAGCATCAATTGAGCGAAGCGGTCATTGCCCGCGCCTTTCCTGCCTTCCAGAACTTCACCTTTAACTTCTATTTCCAAATATGCACGGCTGATCTTTTTAATTTTCCCGTTAATCGGCAAGCTGACTTTTGTTTTCTGTGTATCCTCTTTCCCGGCCAGGATAATATGTCCTTTTTTTAAATCCAGTTCCCTTATCACGCCATCATGGGGTGAACGGACACTTAGTGTAGCCAGGATGCCCTTTTTTTCGGCTAAAATATCACCTTTTACCACTGCTTCTCCGGGTCTTCTGCGCAGATATTTCACTGTCAGGTCCGGTTTGACTTTTAACAGTTGAGCAACAGGTATCTCTGAAACAAGCGCTTCTTCTCCTGTCTTGTAAATTACCGTATTCTCGCTAATCTGATCGCCTTCTTCTACAGTCAGGTGGACTTGAGGAGGAAGGGCAATTCTTATATGTGATAGCATCGGCTAAATACCTCTATGAGGGCCTTACTAAAAAAGGAAGGAGAGCGAGATATCTGGCTTGTTTGATTGATTTGGTCAGTCTCAGCTGATGCTTTTGGCAAATCCCGCTGAGAGATTTGGGTAATATTTTACCCCTTTCCGATATATAATGTTTCAGATTGTCGACTTCCTTATAATCCGGTTCAATTAAGTTTTTACAATAGGGGCAATCCTTAATACGTATTATTCGTCTTGGACGTCTCATCATTTTTCGGCGCATAATTTTTAAAAAGGAATATCGTCAGGGGTGATGTCTTCACTGCCTGATGTTTCCTCTGCCTCCTTCTTTTCTTCTTTAACTACCGCTGTTTTTTTAGCTACCGGTTTTGCTTTAATTTCCTTGGCTTTATCAGCTTCCGCTGTTTCCTCATAAGGAACGGATTCCGCCGCCGCCTCAGTTTCATCAGTCTGAGATTCTTTAACGACTTTCTTTGAATCCAGAATAATCATATCGTCAATAACAATTTCCGTAGTAGTTCTTTGACTGCCGTCCTGGGCGGTCCAGGAATGGGTTGCCAGCCTGCCTTCGACATAAATTTTCCGGCCTTTGGCAAGAAGCTGGGAACATAATTCCGCCAGTTTATTCCAGGCCACGATACGGTGAAATTCTGTTTCCTCCCGTGTTTCGCCGGTTTGCGTAGTCCAGGAACGGTTAGTTGCCAGCCCTAATGTACACACGGCCGTTCCGGAGGGTGTAAATCTCAATTCCGGATCCCGGGTCAGATTGCCTATAAGAGTGACTTTATTAAGAGATCTGGCCGACATTATGCTTTTTTCTCCTTTTTCACTTTAACTACCGGCTCTGTTTTATTTTTGGTTTTGACCTCCGGATTTTTTATCAGTAAAAATCGCAATACTGATTCTTCCATACGCAACTTTTGCGAAAAAGGGTTTACTTCGGTTGAGATTAACTGCAAATTGTACAGCCAGAAATTTCCCGATGCTTCCTTTTTAATCGGAAAGGCGAGCTCTTTTTTGCCGAACAGGCTTTTTTTCAGAATTTTTCCCTTATTCTTCAGAAAATCGGCAATTTTTCCTTCAAGCTTCTTTTCTTCAGCCTCGGAGAGTTTGCTGTTGCCGACGAGCATCAATTCGTAAAGATTGTCCATAACTGTTTCCGGTAGTATAACAAATATAATAGTAAATTAAAATAAGTCCCAAACCATAAAATGAAAAAGGCTATTTTGACAAGTGCCCTGGCCGTAACACTTCTGATTATAGTCATCACTGCAAGTCTTATAAACTATCAACTGCCCCCTCTTTTTAACCCGGTAAAAGATACTGTTGAAGACCCCAGGATTTTGGACAAATATTCAATCGGATCTTTAAGACTGCGGAATTTCCCCGCCCAAAAAATTTCACTGGGTGAAATCGTAAACGACAGCCTCAATTTTCAATCCAGAAGTTTTAATTTCCTCTCAGACGGCAAAAAAGTAAGCGGCCTGATTAATCTGCCGAAAACTGAAATACTCAACCCGGTAGTCATACTTTTGCGGGGGTATGTGGACCGGTCAATTTATTCACCCGGAGTAGGCAGTCAAAGGATGGGAGAAGCTCTGGCTTCGGCAGGTATTATCACCCTGGCGCCGGATTTTTTAGGATACGGACAATCCGCATCGCCTTCGGCTTACCCGCTTGAAGAGAGGTTTGAAACCTACACAACAGCCATCAACCTGATAAAATCAGTCCATAATTTAAATGACTCTCTCATTATGGCAGGTCTGATCAACCGGGCCAAAGCAGATAAAATCGGCATCTGGGGGCATTCCAACGGCGGTCATATTGCTCTGGCTGTATTGGAAATAACCGGAGCCGGTTATCCTACTGTGCTCTGGGCGCCTGTTTCCCGCTCTTTTCCCTATTCTATCCTTTTTTATACTGACGAATTCGATGACCAGGGACGGGCTTTAAGAAAACTGGTGGCTGATTTTGAAAGCCGGTATGACAGCAGTCAATATTCAATCAGTGGATTTTGGGATTCGATAGAAGCTCCCATCCAACTGCACCAGGGTGAAGCTGATTGGGAAGTTCCGAAGTATTGGTCTGATGAGTTTTATCAATCATTAAATGACAAGAATAAAGACATCGAATATTTTACCTACCCGGGCGAAAACCATAATTTCCAACAAGGAGCCTGGGATTCGGCTTATACCAGAAGCCTCGATTTCTATAGGCAGCACTTTTAAGGCTGCCTTTGTAAAACGTCGGGTAAATTTTCCCCTATTTCTTCCCAGGTTGTCACCCGTTGGACATTATCAGGCATTTTCCCCCTGTTCCACGGCCGGTCAAATAAAAAAACGGGGATTTTCAAAGCGCTGGCGATTTCTCCCGCATCCTCGATAAAAACTTTGATGCCGGATTTTTCCGCAACAGTAATTTTATAATCTATATCGCTTTGATAACCTTTTTTTGGGTTAAAAAGATCCAGGCGGGTATTTGTAAACCAAAAACCGTGCTTTTCCAGCCATTTTTTAGTTACTTTGTACATTTGGATCGGACGGGCGGTCACATAATGTATCCGGTGGCCTTCACGGGACCAGGCATGTATTGCTTCCGGAGCGTCAATGACAGGTCTTAGGGAAATTTGGAACTCCTCACTTAAAACCAGTTCGTCGATAAAACCGGATAAACCGGCACCTTCCTGATTGGCCAGATTATTCAGGTAATAGAAATCAAGGATTTCAGTCAGTTGGACCTGTTTCCGGTATTTGATGTTATACTTTTCCAGATAGGCCGGATAGGAATCGCAGATGGTATTGTCTATATCAATACCGATAGTGGCATACAGCGGCTTTTTCACTTCTTTTTAACGCTTGTCCCTTTCTCCGTGTCAATTACTTCAAAGCCGGATTTTTCAATTTTTTCCCTGACTTCGTCAGCTTCGGCAAATTTTTTCTCCGCTCTCAACTTTTGCCTCTTCATAACAAGCTCCCTGATATTGTCAGGAATTGCCTTTTGCAAGTCGTTTTCTGCCGATTTCAGATCCAGGCCCAAAACTTCATCAAAGCTTAATAGGAGCTCGTATTTATCCCCGGGTGACAAATTGCTTTTAACCGTTTCCCAAGTTACAGCCAAGGCTTTGGCCAAATTCAGATCGTCGCTGACCGCCTCAGTAAAAGCCTGCCGGAAATTGCCGGCTTTAACCGCTTTCCCGACCGATAAGTTTTCTCTTCCAGCCTTCCGGGAGCTGTCTTTTAAGATAGCCATAATTTCTCTGAGATTCAGATAAGCTGCTTGGGCTCCCTCAAAGGCAGCCAGGGTAAAATTCATCTCCCGGCGGTATGAGGCTGTCAAAAAAAGATATCTCAAGGCCAACGGCTGATAACCTTTGGCCGCCAGTTCGGCAACCCTGATGAAATTACCAAGGGATTTGCTCATTTTTTCGCCCTCGACGGTCAGATGTCCCGCATGAAGCCAAAATCTGACAAACGGCTTGCCTGTCGCCGCCTCGCTTTGGGCAATTTCATTTGTGTGGTGTATGGGAATATGGTCTACACCTCCTGTATGGATATCGATAGTCTCACCCAATATGGCCATAGCCATAGCCGAACATTCAATATGCCAGCCGGGAAAGCCTTTGCCCCAGGGACTCTCCCACTCCATTTGCCTGATTACCCGAAATGGAGTAAATTTCCACAAGGCAAAATCGGTAATATTTTTCTTACCCTCTACTTGTTCCACCCTTATGCCGGCTTTTAATGAACTTACCAAGTCCTTGAACGATTTGCCGGTTAATTTGCCGTAGTCGGTCAAACGGGAAGTGTCAAAATAGAGACCGTCACCGGTTTTATAAGTAAAGCCTTTCTTTTCCAATTCCTTTATAAGACTTATCATCTGCGGAATATATTCGGTAGCTTTGGTGATATTTTCCGGCCGGCGGATATTTAGAAGCTTGAGCATTTCATAAAAATCGTTGGTGTAGAATTCGGCAATCTGCCAAACTGATTTTTTCTCCCTCTTTGCCCCTTTCTCCATTTTGTCTTCCCCGCTGTCCGCATCCGATGTCAGATGTCCGACATCGGTGATATTCATGACTCTCTTAACTTTGAATCCGTTAAACCTTAACACCCTCTCCAGGATATCGGCAAAGATATATGTCCTCGCATGGCCGATATGGGCATAGTCATAAACCGTCGGACCGCAGGAATAATAGGTGACCACAGCCGGATTTAACGGCCGGAACTCTTCGTTTTTTCCGGAAAGTGTGTTGTAGAGTTTCATTATTTACCCAATTTTTTTATTCTTGCCTGTTTCGAAGTCCGAGGATGCCGGTTTCTTGCGTTTGCCAAGTACGCCTGTTTTCTTGCCGGCGGGGGCGGCTATTGCTCCTTTTTGCTTTTTTTGGGCTTCAACCTGCATGGCTTTCTTATGTTCTTCTTCCTGCTTCATCTTCTCAAAAACTGATGCTTCGGGCGGACCGGACGGCGGTTTCAGATGGTCAGGCAAAGCTGCTTTTATTACCTGTCTCGCCTGGTCCATCTCACCGGCCTGTTTTTCGGCAAATTCCTGCCTCTTCTTCTCCATTTCAGCAGGTGTCAGCTCCCCGCCTAAATTTTTAAGATATTTGCTAAATTCATCTTCCTTTCCGGACTGCGGAGTTCCGAGAGCCTGTTCGACCATCTTTACGGGGCTGACGGTATCGGACAACTGCCTGGCGGAATCTTTGACAATTTCGGCTCCGCCTTCTATCAGGGCACCGATTATTTTTTTAGCTTTGGACATAATTTTCAGAAAAAACCCAATTTAACTTTGGCTTCTTCCGTCATCCGCTCGACTGACCATGGGGGCTCAAAGGTCAGATTGACAGTCACATTTTTAACGCCCTTAATTTTCATCAAGGTGGCTTCGACGGGATCCCTGATTAAATCAAATAAGGGACAACCCATGGTTGTCAAAGTCATCAGCACCTCAACCTGTCCCTGTTGATTTATTTTGACATCATAAACCAAACCCAGATCGACAATGGAGATCCCCAGTTCCGGATCAGGCACGTTTTTTAATGCCTTAAGAAGCTTCTCGCGGGTTGCTTTTGACTTTTTAATATTCCCTCCTGCCTTCAAACGCCCTTGACAGCGTGACTTCATCGGCATATTCCAAATCAGCTCCTACCGGCAAGCCGTGAGCCAGTCTGGTTACCAGCAGTCCGTTTAAATTTTCTTTTTGTCCGTTGGCATGCTGAAGCCTGTAAATTTCCCGTTTGATATACATGGATGTGGCCTCCCCTTCCATATTCGGATTCGTGGCCAGAATAATTTCCTTTATGCCGCCTTTTTTTATCCTTTGCAGAAGTTCATTGATCCTGATCTCATCGGGACCGATATTATTTAAAGGATTTATAGCCCCGTGAAGCACATGATAGCTGCCCTTGTACTTACCCGTTTTTTCAACCTGGAAGACATCAACCGGGCTTTCCACCACGCAGATCAGCTCCTGTATCCTTTGAGTATCACTGCAGACAGGGCAGGGATCTGCCTCAGCTATATTAAAACAGACTGAACAAAAGACAATTGATTTTTTCAATCCGGCAATTGATGAGGCTAAGGCTTCCAAATGCGGCTGGGGCATATTTAACAGATATAAAGACAGCCGGCTGGCGGTCTTGGGACCTATCCCCGGCAATCGCTGGAAATGTTCGATCAGCCGGACAATTGATTTGGGTAGAACTGACATGAATTATCTTATTTTACCATTTTCGCCATGGTCCCGGACAGGGTTGAAGCGATTGAGGAAATTTTCAGTTTGGGGAAGTTTTTGGATGGGGGTATAAAAATGGTATCAGTGACCCAAACCTGGTCCAAAGGAGAATCCTGAAGAATTTTATCCGCCCCGCCGACAAAATCAGCATGGGTCGCGGCAGCAATGACTTTTTTAGCCCCCTTTTCTTTCAAAAGAAAAGCGGCGTTTATCAGAGTCCCGCCGGTAACAATCACGTCGTCGACAATAACGGCTGTCCTGTTTTTGACGTCGCCGACCACCCGCATGGAGAGGATTTTATGGGGCCGTTCCAAATCCCGCTTTTTTTCAATCAGGGCCAGCGGCAAATCAAGGCTTTCGGCAAATTTCTGAGACCTTTTTAAAGCGCCAGCATCAGGCGTAATTATTACCACATCTTCTTTCAAATCCGTAACCCTTTTGCGGAAAACTTCCAAACCGGAAACATGGACTACCGGTATTTTGAAAAAGCCGACGATTGATTCGTTGTGAAGCTCCAAAGTTATAAGTTTATCGAATCCGACTGACTCAATCATCTTGGCCACAACCTGGGCTGACAGGCATTCCCCCGGACGGTGTATGCGGTCCTGCCGGGCATAACTGTGGTAAGGCAGGACAGCAATCATTTTTCTCGGTTCTCCCCTTTTGACGGCGTCGCCCATCAGCAAAAATTCCATCAAATGCTCGTCAACAGGATTGGACAACGACTGGATGACAAAGATGTTTTTACCCTCAACGTCTTCTTCGATCCTGACGCGGCATTCCGAATCGGCAAACCTGATGATTTCTGCTTTACCCAGAGGAATTTTCAATTCAGAGGTGATTTGGGCAGTCAGTTCCGGATTGGAATTGCCGGAAAAAATTATGGAATCCATTAATGGAATCTATTATCGGACTTTAAGTTGCGATATTCAACCCCGATTAATATTGCTATATAAATATCAATCCAATACAATAATTTTGATGCCGATACTCAGCCTGGTAAACCTGGAAAAAGAAATTGCTGACTTAATTTTGGATAAATTGGAGCATTTGGAGATAACTCCGGTCCGGGCTTCGCAAATAGCCAAATTTGCCCTGTCAGTCCTGCCCGACTCACTGACTGAAGAACAAATAACTACCGTCATCCCTAAACTGGATGATAATTTTTATGAACTGGCCGCGGTGGTTCACAAACATCTGAGCGAATATGAAGAACATCAACGGGAGATAATAAAGAATGAAGCAGTTGAATTGATCCACCAAGGACAAATGGACAAGGCTTCCGTACTGATGAAAAAATTTTTCGATCAAAAGTTGAAATGAAATTAAGAAAACCTTTTGAAAAACCGGCTGTCCCATCTCCACCCGAAATAACACCCCCTTCCAACGGGAATAGCGATCGGGAAATAACAGCCGGATTTCTCACAAGATTAAAAAAACATGGTCTTTTATCAAGAATAAAAGGACTTCCTCCCAAAGATGAACTGAATACGGAATCGTTGTTTGATCAGCCTGATGCTCCGGAAAAAATAGAACACCAGCTGGAACAAATCCGCATAACTGAAATGATCAGTAAAATTGAAGAACAATTAAAAATCATGATGCTGATCAACGCCGACAACCGCAGTGGTCCGGTAAGTGAGGAAAGGATAGGTTTCTCAATGAGACTCGCTGGAAACCAGCTTCCAGACTCCCTTAAAAAATTCATATCCGGCAGCAGTGGTCAATCTTTAAGAGCTCATTATGTTCTGTCGAATGAAAGAGCGTTGATTTCACTGATCGGTGAACATGAAAGAATCACCGTCAAAATTCCAAATCTTAAAAATTCAGGTGATAAAAATCAGCATATTGATGTGATCCGTGTATCCAAGGAACCGGCCGAAAAACAAACAGATCCCATTGACTCCATACAATTAACACAGGATATTTTGGGGTTTCTTGATCCGGTAATAGAATCATGCACTCCGGATCACATTAAACAGTTGATTGCACTGCGCAAAAGACATCCCGATAATCCGTTGTTTTCCAATAATTTATCGGAAGTTCCGCGCAATTATTTAACCGTATACTGCCGTGTGCCTGAGGATAAATTAGACGCCATCGGACAGGAAGGTCTGAAACCTATTCCGGGCAAGCCTGAACAAATTCCCGGAATTTCCTCTGAAAGGACAAAATTTAAGTTCGATGAAGAAATCGAAGCTCTTATACCGGAAGATGTCAGGCAAAAATATCCTGATCTGAGCAGGCATGACTCTGTTTTTGCCTTTCCGGATTTTGACAGTTGTGTTGATCCCGCCAAATTAATGGGGCAGGGAGATATTATTCTAGAAGTCCGGATTCCCAGGGAAAAAGTTTACATTGCCGATGCGGATAATATTTCCAGAATATATGATGGAGATGACCCAGACTCTCATACATATGATTATTGGCGCTCTGCGATGAGATATTCGGAATATTCCTTATTGCGAGAAGAAGAAACATGTTATGTAAATCCGGAAATCCTCATCCCCGGCGGGGTTAATCCGCAAGACATGCGCGTTTTTGCCATTCACCGTAATCCTAAAGAAGAGTCCTGGAAAACTAGCTAGTCCTATTTCTTTTGCGGAAGAAGACCCACCAGGTCATGAGAATTGTATAAACCAGGTACATCGACAATTGGACATAGTCCATATGTCTGGTAAGGCCGAAAACCGCTTTTACCATATCGGAAACGAAAGTTACCTTTTCCGGCAGAAAATGAATGGTCATCCTGCCGATTTCCGGTACAAACCCGGCTTCGGCAAATTCATGAACTCCCCTTGCCAGCAACCCTGCAGCAAACAGAATTAAAAGAATACTGGTCATACGGAAAGCATAAAAAACCGGCAGTCTCAGAGTGGCGGTAAATAATCCCAAAGAAACCAGCAAAGCCAAAACAAAACCTGCGGCAAAACCGGTGAAAATATTTTGCGGACTTACCGAGAAAAAGATGGTGGACAGAAACAGTACTATCTCGAAGCCTTCCCGGAAGACAGCCGTGAAAGCCAGTATAAACAAACCTCTGTGCTCCTGGTTTTCCACTGTTTTTTTTATCTTTTGGATAAGTTTGGTTTTATATTTGCCGAAGTAATTATGAAGGAAAAAAACAGCCCAGGTTATAAAGACAGCAGATATCACCATAAGCGAGCCTTCAATAACCTCCTCTGTCCTGCCGGAATACAGTTTTTGCATGCTGAGGCCGAATAGGCTACCCAACAATAACAAAAGCAAACTGGTGGTGGTGGCGGCTCCTGTTGCTAGCCAGACAGTCCTGATCCCTTTTTTATCGCCCAATTTGGCCAGAATACCCAGGATAGTTGCCACGATCAGTGATGCTTCGATGACTTCCCGGAAAGTGATCAAAAAAGACGGAATCATGTGTTTAAATAGTTACTATAGCAGTACTAGTTTCCGGCCGTCAAGTATGTTTTTCTTGACATAACGGGCCCCTGTGATAAAGTATGGCCCAATATGGTGCCCGAAATCCCGAAAGCTATATATGAAGCCATAACTATCGCCCCGATTGACCCCATGGGTAAAGATTTTGATCCTAAAGGAGAGAAGAATTCTTTTAATGGTTTTGTGAAAAAAGAGATAGAGGGACTGAAAAGAGAAGATTCTGTGTTTGACAGTCAGTTTAAAGAAATGCTTAATGGTATGACATATGAACAACAGGAAGCTTTTATATTTTATCTCACTATAACCAGCCGGGAATTGGTAGACGGATTGGAATCAATGGGTATGCCGTTTACTGACGAAGAAAAAACTCAGGCGGTCAGTACAGCCGCCAGAACCCTTTTTGAATTTATTAAAAGACCGGAAATCGAAAGTGAGACAACCGCAACTGACCGGACTTGGAGGCTGATGAACAGGGGGGCTTATACCCCCGACAAAAAACCGGAAATGTCCGCAACTACTGCTGTAAAAATGACATCAACTTCCGCAGTTGAAGAGGAGATTACCGATAAAAATATTCTGCTGGCAAAAAAACTCCATGAAATGGGATCGGATTTTAAGACACTATTAAAAAGTGAAAAACGGCCGGCAGAAATCAGGGAATGGATAAATATAAGGAAAGCGGCCATAAATTTCTGCGAGAAAAATGGCATTGATCCCGAATCTTTAAAAGATTTTATTATCGGCAATATTTCATTAAAAGGCGATATGGAACCCCAATATCATGATGTTCCCGAAAGAATGGGCTTTAGGGGCGCTAAAAGGAAACGGATTGACAGAAGAGCTGATGCATACATGGAAATTCTGGAAAAAACCGACATGAATCCTACCGGATACCAAGCTTTGGGAATCGGCTGGCAAGGACTGATAGACCGCCACATCGGTTATTTAAACAGGTATAATCTGAACGGCTATATTCCTGAACGCGGTGCATTCGTCAGTTACGGTGCCACAGACGGAATTGCCAGAGCTTATATGCTGGCCAGATATACTTTGCACCAGGAACTTTACGGCAACACACCCCGAAAATATGAATACAGTCCAAAGATTCTCTTTCCAACTCCGGGATTTACCATGTTGGGCAAATTACCACGTGAATTGGGGATGCAAACTGTGGAAATGGTCACCGCTAAAGAATATAATTTCTTTTTAAACCCTCAAAAATTGAAAGAATTTTTGGAAAAAGATGAAAACCAGGATGTACTGATTGTTGATTTATCAATTATCAATAATCCCTCATCAACCATTGTACCTCCTGAACAATTAAGGCAAGTCTTGGAAGTCCTAGAAAATCACCGCGGAAGAAATGATGCCAAAGTTATCGTCATCAATGATTGTGCTTATCTGGGAATGGGCAGTCAGGAACAACTGAAAAAAACCGGGGCAATCATTAACAGCTTCAAAAGAAGAATCGATGTCCTGCCGATGACAAAAATTTTCGGCAGACCTTCACTCCGGAGCGGCTTTGTAGGTACTCCTGATGAAACACTGGCCAGGCATATTCCGGCAATTACCAAACTGCTGACACCTTCAGTATCATATGCCATGATGGCTGAGGCTATGGCTATATGGGACTATGTCAGTTTTGAAGACCAACTGAGATATTTTGATATGCTTCACCACCGGCAGAAAAAATTATTGGAAATACTAAGCGTCAGGCCTGATATCTTTAATCTTGATGAATATATTTTAAGCGGTAAGGAAGACGATAAAGAAATGCAGGAAATCAATGGAGTATTAAAAAAATCCGAAGATGATCTGGCTGCCTTTTACGTATATGTCCAAATTCAGGACGGAGTTGACCCGCTTGATATTCCGTTTCGAACCCGCTTCTACGTCAATAATGAAGGTACTTTTTATCTGAACTGCAAAAGGAAGGGACCGAAATACGTCAGATTTGCCCTTGGAGTCGAATCATTATCTGATGAAAAAGTTGAAAAAATAAAAAAAGAGCTTATCCACTGGAAAAAAGTAACCGACTCCGTTTCCTTCAGCTTAAACTGAAAAGAAACCCAGAAAGTCAATCCGGGTCAGGACATCAATCGGTTTCCCCTTCTTATCGGAGATGATGACCATTTCCTTTTTCTTGAGGGCCTGAGCAAGCTGGGTTTCGGAAGAAGTCTCAGGCAGCATAATAAATTCTTTGTCCATAATCTCCGCCACACTTATCGGGATTTTGGAATTGCCGAATAAACTCCTGATGAGAATAGTCTCCGTCAGGGTGCCGACTACTTTTTTATTTTCCACAACCGGAAGTTGGGAAATCATATACCTGCGCATAAGCTTAATTGCTTCTGCCGGTGTAGCGCCGGATTCTATGGTAATAAAATGCAGTTTTTTCTTGAGGAGTTTCTTGATGGTTTCGCTCTCATCATCAAGGAAACCGAAATCCCTCATCCAGTCGTCATTGTAAAATTTCGTCAGATAGTTCTTGCCGGAATCAGGCAAAATAACCACCATCATCCCCTCTTTAATTTTCCTGGAAACTTTCCTGGCAGCAGCCAAGGCCAGTCCTGAAGATCCTCCGGCCAGTATCCCCTCTTCATAAGCCAGTGACCTGGCTGTCATAAAGCTTTCTTTGTCGGAAACAACAATAACATCATCAACTATGGAAAAATCCATGGTTCCCGGTAAAAAATCTTCCCCAATTCCTTCCACTTTGTAGGTTTTGAAAACCTCAGGCATTTTGCCGGTTTTATAAAAGTGGAAATAGCCGCTGCCAACCGGATCAACGCCGATGATTTTGATTTTCGGATTTTTCTCCTTTAAATATTTTCCGACTCCGGTAATTGTGCCGCCTGTACCCATACCGATAACGACATGGGTGACCTTGCCTTCTGTCTGGCGCCAAATTTCCGGTCCGGTTGTCCGGTAATGAGTTTCCGGATTGGCCGGATTACTATACTGGTCGGGTTTATAGGAATTCGGGTTTTCGTTCGTCAACTGATCAGAAACGCGGTAATAACTTCTTTCATCGGACGGTGTAACAGCTGTGGGAGTGACCACTACTTTGGAACCGTATGCCCTTAACAAATTTCTTTTTTCCTCGCTCATTTTATCCGGCATGACGAAGACCGTCTTATATCCTTTTACGGCAGCTGCCATGGCCAGTCCGACTCCGGTATTACCGCTGGTCGGTTCGACGATCGTGCCGCCCTTTTTCAGCTTGCCCATTTTTTCCGCCCTCTCCACCATCGGCAGACCGATCCGGTCTTTTATTGAGCCTCCAGGATTCATAAATTCCAGTTTAGCCAGCATTGTCACTCTGGTATTGGGGTTAAGTTTGTTGATCTTAACCAAAGGAGTATTACCGATTGCTTCCAGAATATTTTTATAGTACATAGATTAAAAAAAACCTCCCCGGATCTTAAGGGAGGCTTTTATATAAAATCTTCTCGCTCGTTACAAGCGCCTCCCAAAACAGGAAGTACAAATGAAACAGATAGAGAAGATTTTCATAATTATTGTCAAGAAAGATATCCTAAATGAAACAAACTGTCAAGAGGGTTCAGATTCTGGCAGGGGTGATTTCAATCTTGCCTAAATCGTCACGCGGGCCATCAACAGCAAATTCATCTGCCGCTCTCATCTGCAGTTTTATGACTTCCAGAAAATTTCTGCCTTTGCCTCCCGAGGAGCCGGAAACCATGCATAAATCACCGACTTTCCCCTTAATGCCCCGGCCAAGTGTATTTAAGGCAAAATGATAATGTTTATTCAAAGCAATTCTGACAAGCGGGGAATCTAAAACAGCTGGAGATAAATAGCTTTTGCGGATGGTTGTTTTTAAATTTCCGTAACCGTCAACCGAAGCCACGGCAAATTTGGGAATTTCAGGAATGGTTTTAATATCAATTTCCCTGCCTAACCTGGACAAATCCCCGTTTAAAATTTCCATGGTTGCTTTCGGGTAATAGTCACGTGATCTGAACTGTGTACCCTGATTAGGTACTTTGACTTCCCAAAGTCCATTTAAATCGTTTTTGATAAAAGATAAATTGTAGCCTGCATGAACGGCAAAAACCGGCATGCCGTTATTTAATATACCGGCGGCAAAAGCCTGCCGCTGCTCCCCTTCCCACTTAATATCTCCCCGGGGCGCGGTATTGGAAAAAATAACCAGATTGCGGTGTTCGCTGTGAAGGGCCTCCTGGGCAATCCAGAAACCGGTTTCTATGGTGGAAAAGGCGTAAACAGGATGATCGGTAATGGTTCTGATTACTTCTTTTTTGTCAAAACGGAAAAAGTGATTGCGGACTTCGGAAAAAGCGTGATCGGTGGCATGGATGCCGGCATAATCGGCGATGACTTCAACATGCAGGCTGCCCTTTTCGATTTTATCCGGAGCCCGGTAGGTCCATTTACTTAGTTTGTCATCAACCATATATTAAGGGATCAGAGACCTCAGAATAAACGAATAATAATAAAATATCAAGATCAGGTGCCTTCCTGCCAGCTGGAAAGGTATTTCTGCTGCTCGGCGGTCAGTTTATCGATCCCAACACCCATTGCCTTCAATTTCAGGGAGGCGATCCGCCAATCGACAGAATCAGGAAGCTGGTAAACTCTGTTTTCCAGTTTACCTTTATGCTCTAACAGCCACTGACAGGCCAAAGCCTGATTGGCAAAGGACATGTCCATCACTTCATCAGGATGGCCTTCGGCAGCGGCTAAATTGACCAGCCTGCCTTCAGCTAAAACGTAACGCCTGCTTTTGTCTTTTAAGGTAAATTCGTCTGCCGATGGGCGCATTTTTCTTTTACGGACGGTATTTTTTTCCAACTGCTCGATTTCGATTTCGGCGTTGAAATGGCCGCTGTTGGCCAAAATGGCTCCGTCCTTCATTTTCTTTATATGATTATATGTAATGACGCTTTTGTTGCCTGTAACCGTCACAAAAATATCTCCGATTACCGCAGCTTTCGCTATCGGCATAACTTCAAAACCGTCCATGATCGCCTCAAGGGCTTTGACCGGATCCACTTCTGTGACAACTACATGAGCGCCCATACCCCTCGCCCGCGCTGCCAATCCCCGGCCGCACCAACCGTATCCGGCAACCACAAATTTTTTACCTGCCAATAAAATATTGGTCGCTCTCAAAATGCCGTCAATGGTTGACTGGCCCGTACCGTAGCGGTTATCAAACATATGTTTGGTTTTGCTGTAATTAACAGCCAATGCCGGCACTTTCAAAGCATTATCCCTGGCCATGGCTTTGAGCCTTATAACGCCGGTGGTTGTTTCTTCATTGGAACCGATGATTTCCCTGAGTTGTTTGGTCCGTTTTTTATGCAGGATAAAAATCAAATCCCCGCCGTCATCCAAAGTTATATTGGGATGCATATCCAAAACAGCATCAATATGCCGGTAATAAGTTTTGTTGTCCTCTCCGCGGATGGCATAAATATTTAAACCAAAATCAACCGCCAGGGAAGCCGCGATATCATCCTGGGTAGACAGCGGGTTGCAGGCGCACAGGGCGACTCGCGCCCCGCCGGCCGTCAAAGCCAGCATCAGATTGGCTGTCGCGGTAGTCACATGTAAACAAGCACCTATGGTTAATCCTTTAAGAGGTTTGGTTCGGGAAAATTCTTCTCTGATTAAATTTAGAACGGGCATGTGTTTTTCCGCCCATTCAATTTTCAGTTTCCCCTCTTTTGCCTTTTTAATATCCGCTACATCATAAGAATTCATATATAATATATAATCTTTTAGGAGATTCTATGCAACTGTTGCGCCTTATCTCAACTTTTATCCTGTCTTTTTTTAATATTACCGCCGGTCCCAATATTCCGCCTACTCCTGCTGTCAATCCCTCCCCGATTCTTGCTCCGATCACTCTGGAAAAAATTTTTGATCGTTACGTTGATAACCGTACTTTAAACCAGTCCATCAGCATAATAACCACCGGCGATGTGATTCCGGCCAGGACAGTAAATTTTAAAATGAGTCAGAACAACGACTTCACACTGCCTTTTCATAAAACTGCCGATTTTTTGAAAAACAGCGACATGACGATAATTAATTTGGAAGCTCCACTGATTGCAGACTGTCCCCTGACAACGGAAGGCATGGTTTTTTGCGGCGATCAGCGGTTTATTGATGGGCTGTTGTTTGCAGGAATTGATGCAGCCACTTTGGGCAATAACCATTCCCTCAACCACGGCCGGGAGGGATTAAGCCAGTCAAAAAGACTTTTGGAACAAAATAATATTCTCTTTGCCGGGCCGACCGCCGTAACTTCAGCCCTGAGTAATTTGGCTGTAAATGAAATTAAGGGATTACGCATCGGAATTCTGGCTTACAACATTCTTGATAATCCCGACAGGCAAATCATATTGGGGGAAATCAGAGCGGCAAAAGCGCAGGTCGATTTCCTGATGGTATCCTTTCACTGGGGTGCCGAATACGTAAGATACCCTGCGAACCAAACCATTCGGCTAGCCCGTGAAGCAATTGATAACGGTGCAGATTTCATCAATGGCAACCATCCCCACTGGATTCAACCGCTTGAAGTTTACAGGGATAAACTGATTGTCTATGCCCATGGCAATTTTATCTTTGACCAGGAATGGAGCGAGGAAACCAAAACCGGTATGCTCGTTAAAACTTATCTGGTCGGCAGTCAAATTGCCGATGCCGAAGTCATTCCTATTTTTATAAGCGGCTACAACCAGCCGGAAATTTTAACAGGAGAAAAAAAAGAGGAAGTTTATAATTTTGTCAGGGAAATTTCAGGTCAACAGAAAAATTTTCGCGATAGCGCTTTTTGAATCCGGCCAGTGTGAATGTATGGGTAGTCGTGCCGTATTTTTCGACGGTGTAAGCGGCAGCAACTGAACCCATCTGACCACAGGTTTTAAGAGGTAATTTTCGTAAAAATCCCGCCAGAAAACCCGAGCGATAGGCATCACCTGCACCGGCCGGGTCGAGAGCACTCTTCACTTTCGCCCTTTGAACATTTACTGTCTCACCCTTTAGGGACAATCTGGAACCTTTTTCACCTAAAGTCGTTATGATAACTTTTTCCGGATAATAACGGTGCAGTTCTGTTATACCGGTTTTCTGTTGCATAATTTCAATTTCATAATCATTGCCGATAATAACCTCAGCCCCTTTAAATCCGATACGCAAATCATCTTTACCCAACCATCTGAGTTGCATACCAGGATCAAACAGATAAGGAATTTTTTTGGCTGTATATTCACGGGCAAACTTGACCATCGCCTTGGGATTATGCGGGGCTATAACGGCAAAATCGATTTTCTCTTTAATGTCTGTTACGGACAAATTATCACTTGCCGCATCAGCTCCGGTGTAAAACCCCCAAATCTGATTGTCTGTAGAATCAGTAATGCCGAAAGCAGAAGAAGTATGCAATCCTTCCACTTCTTTAACATACCCGGTTGAGATCTTATGACTGTTTAAAAATTTACGATATGGCGCAAAATCACGGCCGACAGTGCCACAAAGCGCAATTTCATTTCCCAGAAGGGATAAAGAATAAGCAATATTCCCGGCTGTGCCTCCGAAGCCTTTTCTTAACGTATCCACCAGAAAAGAAAGGTTAAGGATATGCAGTTTTTCCGGCATGATGTGCTCGGAAAACCTGCCCGGAAAATCCATGATCTGGTCGTAAGCCAGGGAACCGGAAATTATAATCATTTAGCAATTTTTCCCGGATCGTCCTACCTGTAACGATCCTGGATCGGAAAATTTACTATTTATTGGCCGGAGCCGCCGCCGCCCATCAATCCCTGGAGCCCGCCGGAAATTTCCGTCAGTTTTTTGGCTGCAATCTCCTGTGATTTTTTAATAGCCTCGGCTATGGCATCTTTGGCGCGGTGATGTTCCTGACCGTCTATCGTCAATTCCTTGATCTTCTGGTCCCCGGACATAACTACCTTGACGCCGTTTTTCTCAACTACAACCTCTTCCTGCGCTAAAGCCTGCTGCATTTTAATGGCCTGGTCCCGCATCGATTTCAAGTCACCAAATGTTTTAAACGGATTAAACATATTTATCTACCTCCTTCCCTAAAATATTAATAATTATTTATAGTCTAATTTCCCAGGTTGCGTATCTACGCAACCTCCCAGGTTAATTGGGTTAATTATTTTTCGCACCAGGCTACAACCGCTGTCTCAAGCGGCAATTCCGGCCTGCTGATAAAACGCAATTCCTGGTAAACGTCGGAAAAATGCCTGATCAGCTCACTGATCTCTTTTGAAGTATATGCGCCTTTCATTTTTTCTGAAACATCGGTTTGCGGAAGGCCATTGGCAGCCAACAGCAGAGCATGTAAAAGATTAAGCAGGGATGTCACAAAAAAACGGAAATCAGCGCCCTGACTGCCCATCTCCACGATCATCTGCAAAAGCTCCCTGACTTTTTTTTCTTTCAGTTTCCATAAAAATACTTCCGGTGAAACAACCAGCCTACCCAAAGACATATGGAGTTTTTCGATGCTGTCGATTTTTTCGCTTAATACCTGCTCCAGGATTTTGGTGGCATCACGAAATGAACCGTCGGCAACCTCTGCAATTTCATTGATGATTTTTGTATCCAGCTTGACTCCTTCACCCCTGATAACCCGGTTTAAAGAATGGACCACTTCTTCCCGGGTGGCCTTGCGGAAGGGAAAAGTAACGCATCTGGATTTGATTGTCCCCGGCATCCTGTCGGGTTCCGTGGTAGCCAGTACGAATACAGCATGAAGAGGAGGCTCCTCCAGTGTTTTCAGAAGGGCATTAAATGCCTCTGTCGTCAGCATGTGAACTTCATCAATGATGTAAGTTTTGAACTTTCCCGAAACAGGAGCCAGTTTGATCTTTTCACGCAAATCACGGATTTCCTCGATTCCGCGGTTGGAAGCAGCGTCGATTTCCAAGATGTCAAAATGCCGGCCGTCTGTTATGGCCTGACAGGAATCGCAGTTGTTGCAGGGCTCGTATTCTTTTGACTTACCGTCCAATTTTTCGCAGTTAAGAATTTTGGCGATAATCCTGGCAGCGGAAGTCTTTCCTGTACCTTTAGGTCCGGCAAACAAATAGGCATGGGGACGGTAATTGGAGGCTAATGTTTTTTCCAGTTTTTCCCGAACCTCTTTGATATCCAAATCGGCTATTTTCTGCGGACGGTACTTGCGGTATAAAACCATAAATAGTTACTCGTGGTGCTGACCCAGCAGATGTTTCAATCCATGGATAATCAGTTCATCTATTTTATCATCTACCAGCTTATCCTCTTCCGAAGCAGACTCTATCACCTGCGGGTATGAAATGACGATATCACCCAGTCTCAAAATATTATCCGGAGCATCGACAAAAACAGTCCCGCTCTCCATAGGGCTCAAAGGAAAAGATAGGACGTCTGTCGTCATATCGAGCTTACGGTAATCATTGTTCAGTTTTTTCATCTGCCTGTCGCCTACCACGGACAAGCTGACTTCCACTTTGTGCCTGACTTTTCTTTCTCCCAAAAAATTTTCAATCAGTTTCCTGATTCTTCCCCGGTTTACTTTATAATGAGAATCTGTCTTTATGAGAATATCTGCCATTATCGTCGATCGAGATTTTATTTCCTGATTTTATTGCGGCGGCGTGCTTTCATCCTTCGCTGAATTTCTTTTTTTGCTTCCTTACGGATCTCCGCCGGTTTTTGATAAAATTCTTTGCGTTTGAATTCCAAAAGGAGCCCTTCCGCGATAACCTTTTTGGTAAATTTACGGATCAGCGAATCAGATGTATCACCCGGTGACGCTTTAACATATACCATTTGTTTAAAAAAACACCTCCCTTCAAACCTGCCACTCCGGTTTTTTCTGCCAGCCTCCCAAAATGTGGAAATGCAGATGAAAAACCAGCTGGCCGCTACCTATACCGTTATTGGATATCAGTTTATAACCGGATTTTTCCAAACCTGCCCCGGCAGCTATCTCTTTTACGGAATAAAGCAGCTTGCCCAACAGTTCCCTGTCCTTCGGTCCGGCTTTTGATAAATCTTCCAAATGTTTTACGGGAATGACCAAAATATGTACCGGAGCCTTGGGGTTGATATCGCGGAAAGCGACAATCTCCCCGTCACGATAGACTTCCTTGGCCGGAATTTCTTTTTTTACTATTTTACAGAAAACGCATCCGTTCATTTTTTTGTTTTTATCAAAACGTCCACTATTTCCCTTAACGTCAAAGATGTCGGCTTGCTTTCCGGATTTTTAATTGAGCCGTTTAAGAGCATTTTTTTTGACGCATGCAAAAACCAGGTCGCTTTCGGGTCTTTAATCCTTAAGATATTGTAACATGCCGTTAAATCAGCTTTTGATGCCGGCAAGGCTTTAATCCGGACATAATCCTTCTTGGGATCCTTGCGAACAGCCACTGTATACCCCATTCTCTGGGCTATCCTGACCACCTCATCATTGATTGTCTCAGCGGCCAGACCCTTGCCCCAAATTGTTTTGAATTCAATGCCGTTTTTTTTAATCTCTCCTTCGGCCCATACTTTATTCTGAAAATTGCGGTAGATGCCGTCAAGCTGCAGCAAACCCAAATCCACAATCCTGTTATAGTCGTCACCGAATATCAGTTTCCAACCGTCAAAAATGGACACCAAACCGAAATCGTAAAAATCGGACATAGGATTCGGCAGGTAAACCTCGCGGAAATGGTCAATATCATTAACTACTTCGACCAGTCTTTCCAAAGCTATATCCCCAGTTACGACCTGTCTTGCTCTGTTGTTTTTGGCTTCCACTTTGATAAGGTATTCCAGCACTCTTTTGGCAGCGCAGGTATCTTCGTCCGTCTGGTGATGGTCCAAAAAGCCCATGCCGGTATCAACGTGCAGAATATCCTCATCGCTGTCGACGATGTCATTGTCCAAAGTTTTGCCGGCCGGGACATATTTCACTTCCGCTTCATGCCAGGCAGGTAAAAATCTTTTCAGAAGCCAAACTGAGGTGACAGCATCTACATCCGGAGCAAAGTGGGTAACGATGGTTTTCACCCGTTTATTTTATCTCAACCGGCCGTCCTGCACAAGAAAAATATCCGCTGAGTTTTGTTTTAAAGCGGGACAGGTACCCATGGACCTTTTAATGACCAGGGATTCTCTTTATAAATTTCATTCGGATTTTTGCCTAATAAAATTAAAATTGCCGTATATGAAGGCAGCAATTTAATTATATTCTCATCTCCCGCCAATTTTCTGATCCGTAAATCCCTATTGTCATAAACTTCGGTCAAGGCATCTGAATATTCATCCTGCGAAAGCCTGAATTCTCTTCTTTTGAGGTATTTAGCGGACTTTTTAGAAAAAATGTGTAAAAATTCCCTGTATTCATCATTGACCATCCTGAGATTTCTGTACCAAAACGGCAGTTTCTCCATTGTCCGGATGAGTTTTACCTCAGCTGAATAGAGATATTTCACTTCAGACATTTTTTCAATTATTTCCTCCCTGGTTGGTGTCCGATAATCATATTGAGTTAAATCAGTCATATCCGATAATACCGTCAATACGGGTAAATGATCACGCTTTTCTTTCGGTGAAAATAAATAGGTGTCGAGATTGTCTTTTCGGTCAAAAAGTTTTACCAGAAAAGGCAAATACGCCCAAATGGCAACTTCTGCTGAAACAGTTCTGATTTCGCGAAGTATGTCAGTAGCTTCATCCAATTGCCTAAATTGATCCGCAGATTCCCTGCCGAGATATTTCAATGTCCTCAATCCCCTCAGTAAATGAACTCCCTGTGATCCTAATATAGTAAGATTTAATTCTTCTTCGTTTATTTCAGGACGGGGCAAACACTTTATGACAAATTTGGCTGAATTTACGTTTTCAACAGTTAATTCCTCAAGATAAAAACTTCCGATTTGATTTTCTTTGCCTGAATCATAATCCATAACTTTATCCTCGTGAAAGTCATGTAGAATGGCCATTAATAAAAAGGCTTTGGCAGTTTCTGCGGTAAAATTCATGACATTCCCGCCTCTTTCCGAGACTTTTCTATTCTCGTCAAGAAAATCCAGACATCTTTTAACTACCCTGACTGTATGGGCAAAATACGGTTCCCTCGTCCGGCGGTAATTTCCGGTCATAGCTTTTTCTACCAGATTCATCACCGGAATCAAATCCGAAAATTTAAACATTTCGTATATCGCCTTAAATCCAATATCGGGTTTTCCTACGGCAAATGAATCATCCAATTCTTTAATTTGCTCATATACACCTGACTTCATCTCTTCATACGAATTGCAATTTAAGAAAAGGAGTCCCTTGAGGACATTTCTGTCAATTTTATTATCCTTATAGTCAGTAAATGCATCTTCAGGAATAAAATTCCCCTCCAGAAGTCCCGGATAGATACCGGGCTGTATGGTCATTGTTTTAACAAATCTGCCTAATCTGACGCTATCAATCTCACTGTTCATGGAATTAATCCCGGATTGTAGCATAATGGGTCGTTTCAGCGGAAGAATACGGGCAAAACCGTAAAGAAGAAAGTTATTTTTCAGTAAGCCTGGGCGAAGTACCAGCGGTGAAAGGCTTCTTTTTGGCAATAGATGCATTTCCCCTTCTCTTCCGGAGCATCCAAAGGCAAAACTCTGGTGGTGGCTTTGGTTTCCGCTTTTATTTTGGCTTCGCATTCCTTACTTTCACACCATAAGGATCTGATAAAACCGCGCTTTTCCGACATAATTTTTTTAAATTGCGAATAATCATCGGTCATATGAGTATTGTCTTGGGTAAATTTCCGGTGCCTGGCTAAAGCCTGTTCCTGCATTTCTTTAAGGATTATTTGTAGATGTGCGGTAATTTGATCTATGTCGACTGTTTCTTTTTCAAAATTATCCCGTCTGGCTATGGTAACTTTTTTATTTTCCATTTCCCGCTTGCCGATCTCCAGCCTCGCCGGTACGCCTTTAACCTCCCAAAAGTTAAAACGGCGGCCGACGGAAGAGTTTGTATCATTATCAACCGCAACCCTTACACCCGACTTTAAAAGTTGATCCTTTAATTTTTGAACATATATATCCAGAGATTTGTCTTCAGCTGAAATCGGCAGAATGACTGCCTGGTAAGGTGCAACATTGGGAGGCAGTGACAAACCGTTGTCATCTCCGTTGACCATAACCAAACCTCCGATTGACCTGGTGGAAAATCCCCAGCTGTTCTGCCAGGGATTCAGTTTTTTACCCTCTTTATCCAGAACGGTCCAATCCAAAGCTTTGGCAAAATTCTGGCCTAAATCATGCGATGTTCCGCCCTGTAAAGCTTTTCCGTCCGGCATGAGCAGTTCCACCGAATACGTTTTGTCTGCCCCGGCGAATTTTTCCGTCTCACTTTTTATCCCCGTAATCCCGTGCATCCCCAAAAGATCCCGGTATGTTTTGGCGTACATTTCAAGCGCCCATAGAATAAAATCATTGCTTTCGGAATGTGTCGCATGAGCGCAATGTCCTTCCTGCCAGAGAAATTCGGAAGTTCTTAAAAACAGATAGGTCCTTTTCTCCCAGCGGATTATGTTATTCCATTGGTTGATCAAAACCGGCAGATCGCGCCAGGAATGAAACCATTCTTTATACATCTGGTACATGACTGTTTCCGAGGTCGGGCGGACTATCAGTTTTTCCGATAATTTCTCGCCGCCGGCTATTGTCACTACCGCCAAGTGGGGTGAAAATCCTTCAACATGCTCTTTTTCCAGATTAAGGAATTTTTCCGGAATAAGTAAAGGGAAATAGGCATTGTCTACACCCTTCTCTTTTATCAGCCGGTCCATATAGGCCTGGATATTTTCCCAAATGGCATATCCGTATGGTCTTATTACCATGCAGCCTTTTACAGGAGCATAATCGGCCATCTCTGATTTTAAAATCACGTCCGTATACCAGTCGGAGAAATTCCCGCTTTTTTTCTTGAGTTCCTTCTTTTCAAATTTGGCCATAGTTTATTTTACTATATTTGCATAATCATTTTATCAGTTAGCCGGATTTTTCCCAGGTTGGTTGGAACTATTTGGAGAAGATGCGGACAAGGTCGTTGACGGTAACCATCAGAATCAAAAATAGCAGAATGGCCATGCCCGCCTGGTGAATATACCTTTCCCAATTGGTTTTTACCCGTCTGCCGGTTGCGCCTTCGATCAGGATAAAAAGAAGCCGTCCGCCGTCCAATGCCGGAAACGGTAGGATATTGACGATAGCCAAATTTAATGACAAAAGCCCCAGCATTTCCAGAACTGCATTTCTCCCGAATTTGATGGCCTCGCCCGTCATTTGGGCTATGCCGATCGGACCGGCGACATCTTTGGATACGGACTGGAAGGTAATAACTTTCCATAAAGTCAGAGCTATGCCCTTGACCAGTACCCATGACAACATCAAAGACTGTTGCAGTCCGGCAATCGGCGCTTCGCTGAGGCTGTATTTCTTTTCCTCAAAGGCCGAAATGACTACTCCCATGGGTCCCTGGTCTTCAGGATATTCCTTCCTGGGGGTTATGGATACCTGCATCTCCCGGCCTTCTCTTTCAATGACTATTGTCAATTCCCGACCCAGATTCTGTGAAGTTGTTTTAATCAAATCATCGCCTGTTTTAACGGTAATTTGCCGGCCGTCTACTATCATAGTTTTAATAATATCCCCCTGTTCCAAACCCGCACTTTCAGCCGGTGAATCCTCCACAATTTTTTCAATATGCACCCGGTCTGAAGGAACCATCACCCCCTGGGTAAAAATATAGGAAATAACGGTTATGGCCAGGAGAAAATTCATGACCACCCCGGCTGAGATGACGATGACTCTTTGCCATACGGGCCTGGCATAAAAAGCCCTGTTTTTGGGAATTTTTTGTTTTTTCGCGGCCGGCATATCCCCTTCTTCACCGTAGAGTTTGACGAAACCGCCGATTGGAAGCCAGTTGACGGAATATACAGTCTCGCCAATTCTGATTCCGAATATCCGCGGCGGCAGTCCGATACCGAATTCTTCAACAAAAATTCCGAATTTTTTAGCGGCCAGGAAATGCCCTAATTCATGGACCATGACCAAAACCGACAATATTAACAGAAAAACAATCAGTGTAACCAGCATGATAAGAATTTTTCAATTGTATAAAACCTCAATACATAAATCAATGATTCTCGTTTAAAGAAACAGCCAAAAACGTTATAATAGGCTGACTATGAATAGTAACGGCGGAATTGAACAGATTGAAATATATATAAGAAACTACCGTACCCTTCTCAAATCAGCCGGTTTTGTCCGGGTAGAAAAACTGATTGAAGCACATAAGGATGCTGACTCCATCCTTCATGAAAAGGCCGGTTCCGACAAAATAGATACCGCAGCTTTTATCTATTCCCTGCTGCGCCTTCCGCCGACCATGTCCATGGTTAAAAAAATCATCCTGGGACAGTCTATCCGTGTTTTTAAAAATAACCGTTTCGGACATATAGATGACTGGACGGAAGTCACAGCTCCCGGCAGGAGGCGTAAAATGTATTTTAACGGCAGGGATACACTGGCAGTTTATATCGCTTCAGTGACAGATGTTGATGATTTAATCACGTTATCGACCGCTTTCCAGATTGAATGGAACAAACTGCATGCCAAACTCGCAAAAAGCCGGGATGTTAAAAAGAGCATGGAAATTTTACTGGATCAGGAAGATATCGCCAAGATCCAGAAAATCTGGGGAGATGACTACCATAAATTCCTGACTGCGGTTAAATACCGCAAAATAGATTTTACGGTACATTTACTCTCCGGCTCATATATGGAATATGCCCGGGCTACCCAGCATTGGTGGGACCACATCGACAAATCCCTCCCTGAAATTAAGTTTTTGGACAGGCCGGTATACTTTATCTCTTCCAATACCCATTCTGTCGTTAATCTTATAACCAGGTTTGCCAAAAATTATGAAAAAGAAATAGTGGCAGATCTCTATAAAAGCGGTGATGACAATCTTATCAATCTGTGGCGGGAAAAAGAAAAAGAATCAGCGGATGTCTCCCGCGAATATTTTCTGAATTACCTTTCAAAAAAGTCGCTGCGAAAATCCGGACATCTGACTGAGCTTAAAAATTTATCTGAAAAAAAACTGGGTATTACCACCATCCGGGCAAAACATTTTCTTGATATCGATGCCCAAATAATCCCGGTTGCCCGCCTGCCCTTATCAGGGTTGCCGCAGCTTCTCAATCTGGACCTGAAAGCGCTTTCAAAAAGCAAATCCATTATCATCAATATTGATTATCCGCTGGGCTGGGCTGCTTACCAGATCCTGACGGAGATAGGTCAAAATGTAGGACAAATGCTGGGAATTTATATCATGGGCAAAGCGGCGACTTTAACCGGCCAGGTCGGAGATATACTTTTGCCAAACACAGTTTTTGACGTTCATACCAAAAACACCTATGCCATCAGCAATTGCTTCCGGGCCGCAGACTTTAAGAACATCTACAGTTCAGGGCTTATTCTGGAAAATCAAAAAACCGTAACTACCAAAGGCACCTATTTGGAATCAGCCAAAATGATCGAAAACTGGTTTCGGCAAGGCTATACCGATATAGAGATGGAGGGAGGACCGTATCTTAACGCCGCATATGAATTCATCTACTATAACCGCTATGAGGAAAATGAATTCATCAACCTCTCCCCCACACCCTTTGAACTGGGCATAGCCCATTATGCTTCGGACACACCCTATTCGAAAGCCAAAAATTTGGGCGTCAGAAATCTTTCATATGAAGGTGTGGAATCTACCTATGCGGTTTCCCAGGCAATCCTGAAAAAAATCGTCGAGCGGGAAATGACACTGTTAAAATAAGTCGGAGCGAAAAATCAACTTTTCTTTGAAGATTTGCGGACAAGCTTGACGGTATAGACTATTTCCATCACATTCCCCTTATCATCGGTAATTTCGTTGACTCCGGACAGTCTCTGATATTCGCGAACATATTCATTCAAGGCTTCCTGCAATTCCTTGACGGAAATTTTCATCTCCTTTACTTTGTTGTTTAAATCGGCAACATCAGTCCTTTTCAGAAGTTCGCTTCTGGTGGCGCTTTTGACTTTAACCGCTTCTTTGGCTTTCTTATCGTGTTCCTGATAGGTCGGATCGTTAAGAAAAATGTCATCCAGCATTTCCCGGTGCTTTTTAAGCTTATCTTTTGTCTGCTCTATTTGCGTCAGGTGGTTTTTGACCAGTTGCTCCAGATTGAGCATGACCGAAGCATCCTGGCCGGGTATTTCATCAGGTGATACGCTTTCCGGCAAATCGGGATTGTCAGTATTATCCGTCATAATTAAACCTGCTGCAGTTCCTCTTCTTTTTTATGCCGCATAGCTTCGATTTCCTCCATCATATTGTCAGTCAGATCCTGAATTTCTTTTTCGAGCCTTTTTTTATCATCTTCGGATAATTCTTTAGCTTCAAAACTTCTTTTGATATTGGACATGACGTCATGCCTGACCTGCCTGACTAAAACCCGGCCGCCTTCGATTTTAGTTCCCGCCAATTTAATAAACTCAACCCGCCTGTCAGATGTCAATGCCGGTATATTAATTCTGAGAATATTGCCGTCGGGAGCGGCAGTAAATCCTAAATTGGCACTGTTAATGCCTTTTTCGATATCTCTAATAACTGACGGATCAAACGGTGCTATAAGAACCGTCCGCGGACCTTCTGTTGTTATGGTCGCCATTTCCCGCAGTTTAAGATTCTGCGTCCCCTCATAGGCTGAAATAACCACATTTTCAACCAGGGCGGGCGTTGCCCTGCCTGTCCTGATCGTGCCCAAATCATCGGCCAAAACCTGGAGGGCTTTCTGCATCCGGGCTCTTGTTTCAGTAATTAACGGCTCTTCCATACGCATTAAAGGATAACAGGAAGTATTTTTTTTGACAAGAAGATTATAGAGGCTTAACTAAAAATAAAGTAGCCGGGTTATGATGTACTATACATTGATCTTTTTCCGGCGGCGATTCACCCGGTTGCAGATCAAAAATTACCTCATAAGAATGACGGGCTGCCCCGGTAATACAAAAATATGAAGCCAATACCCGGACTGTAAAAATAACGTAATATTCATGTTATTGAACGGTAATCATTCTCCTCTTGATAACGTGAGATCTGGCTGCAGATGGAAATAAATCACGAACTTTAGTTTTACCGGTGATTCTTTTATTTTTATAACTTACGGGATTATCAATCAAAATATCCGCTTTTAAATTTAATAGATCTTTTAATTCTGAAAATGTCTGCTCCCCATCAACAAAATAAAGTGAACCGTCGTAAAATACTGGAGATATCAATCTGGACAGAGAAGAAGGCATATTTGGTTCGTAGAAAAAACCTATTAGTGCATTTAAATGAATCCTCCATCCTTCTTTATCCCTGAGTTTATTATGAAATAACCCCTTATATTCGGGTATTTCCGTATAATTTACATCCGATCTTTCCTTAAAGTAATCAGTCATATAAGGCTCATTGCTCTCCATTCTAAATAAAAATCCTTCATTGTTTCCTAATTTTAAAACTCCGTCAATTCTATATCGTCCCATTAGTTTTCTGTAATATATGCTGTCCTGGTAATTTTTTATTTTTAAACCGGCTATAGACTCACCTGCAGCAACCTCCTGATTCTGTAATAATAACCTTATAGTGGTATAGTTTTGCTTTATGTCGCCCTCTAAAATCGTAAAAGCCTCGTTTTCAAAAGATACTATAAATTCTGGTTTTGGCAGGGTTGATCCGTCAAATTTCCCCAATTCATATTCACTGTTTACGACCGGAAAACCTATTGATGAAATAAATTCTGCTGTCCCGGGTATAATGCCTTTTTTCTTAAGTGTTTCAATAAACTGATTTCCAAATTCCTCCATCTTAAGCATTTTATCCATTAATTCACTATGGGGAAGTAACTCATATTCCAATTCCGGCGCATATGCCGTGGTAGTATCAGCAACATTACCTAATAAGGTAACTAAATCTGATCTCATAGAATACCAACCAAACCATTCTGCTAAACTAGCGGCCAGACGGCCCCGCAGTACTTTGGAAGATTTTACCCAATCCGGTGTCTGAAAGTTATGCCAGATGTCCGTAATCTTTAATAACAGTATTTGAAGATGTTCCGGAGACCTCAGTGCGCTGTCAAATAAATGATTCAAGTTAAAGACAACCTCATAAACCGACTCTAATTCTACGTCCGGAACATCCATTAAGACTTTTCTGCCTTTTATCCGACCGTTAACAACATAGGCTTTAATCATCTTAAAAATTGATGTTGCCTTTATTTTTTCTCTGATATCCCTCCCTTCTTCGCTATACCTATCAGGAATTTTTCTCTCTGTTACCCCTTTTATCAGATCAACTATTAAATCAGCTTTACCGGTCGTTTCAAAAGAATCACGAATTAAATCGAACCATTTTTCTCCTTTTACCTGAAATTCACCCCCGTTTTCTACAAATACCATTTCCACATCCTCAGGAATATCATGCATTAAAATGGCGGCTACAGCTTCCCAGCGGAAGGGCTTATCATCACGGCCGTCCCCGTCAAGCAGTTTGTCTGCCATTTCCAATGAATGGAAAAGCGTTGGAACTTTTTTCCCTTCCGGTGTTGGAGATTTTCGGTAATGTTTTAAAGAATCCCAATTATACTGATAACTTATAACTGCCAATTTCAATGCGTGTTCGATATAGCTTGCTTCCTGCCCGCCATATAAAGCATTTACTCTTTTTGCAAAAGTATCTACTTTGTCTTTTATCTCCAAATTATTTTCCAAAAAGTCTGTATAAAATTGATCTAGACTGGCAGTGGCAAATTCAAAATTATGGCTTAGTTTTAATATCAATTGATTCCTGGCTTCATTTTCCATATAAGACCTTCGGATTCGCGTGATTATACAACTTTTAATTTGCACAGGGAAAATCTATACTTAAACCACATGGCAGCCGAATCTAAAGTCGTCCTGGAAATTAAATCATCCAAAACAGGCGAAGAGTCTCCGGAGATGATGACCCAGGTCTTTTCCTCACTTTTTCCGGGCGGGCATATCCCCCACTGGAAAAGGCTCTGGATAAAAGTCAGGACTCTCTCTTTTGAAATTGCTTCCTATAATCAAAGTGTTCATTTTTATTCCGTCATACCGAAGTCATTCCAGACTTTTCTGGAAAGCCAGATAACCAGCCAGTATCCCAAAATCCTCATCAGCAAAGTACCCGATTATCTGTCAAACATCATCAAAAGCAAGTATCTGGCCATCGGCAATCTGATGCTTGCCAGCTATTTCTATTACCCGATCCGCACCTATAAAGATTTCAAGGAGCTCGATCCCCTCTCTTCCATAATCGGCGTCTTTTCCAAATTTTCCAAAGATGAATCGGGGCTGATCCAGATCGTTATCGAACCGCCGCATTTCAACTGGCAGAGGATGGTGGCATCGATGCTGCAAAAAGGCATGCCTGATCCGAGCCCCCGGGCGCCCGACAAAACCCGGCCGTTTCCGCTGGCCCGACTGATCGAAGAAAAAGTCAACCATACCGGCTACCGCACTTATATCAGGATACTGATCGGAGCCCCCACCCGACAACAGGCTTATGCCCAGATGTACAATCTGGCCGGGGCTTTCGGCGCCTTTGCCCTGGGGGAAGGCAACCGCTTTATTCTCAAGCGCCCACGCTGGTTTTTCAAGGATATAACCTACCAAAAAATATTAAAAAGGGAGAAAAGCCATTTTCCCCGCCACCAGATTTTAAATACTATGGAGCTGGCTACCCTTTGGCACCCGCCTACCATTCTTCTGGCCGGCATCAAAAATATTTCCTGGGGCAGATCATTGGCCGGCGAGCCGCCGCCCAATCTGCCTGTCGCCACCGACCTGTCCGATGAGGAAAAGCAGGAAATTAATTTTTTTGCCAAAGCCGAGTACAAAAACACCCTGACCACTTTCGGCGTCAAAAAGTATGACCGCCGGAAACACATGTATATAATCGGAAAAACCGGCACAGGCAAATCAACTTTGATCGCCAACATGGCCATCAATGACATGCGCAACCGGGAAGGAGTCTGCGTCATCGATCCGCACGGGGACCTGTCGGAAATTTTACTGGATTATGTACCTTCCTACCGCCTGAATGATGTGGTCTACCTCGAGCCTTATGACCAGGAACAGCCTTTCTGGATGAATCCCCTGGAAGTTAAAAATCCCGTGCATAAAGAACTTATATCTTCCGGGATTGTCTCCATTTTTTCCAAACTCTATTCCTATTCCTGGGGGCCGAGGCTTGAATATATCCTGAGAAACGTCATTTTGACTCTTCTGGAATACCCCAATTCCACTCTGGTCATGGTGCCGGACCTTCTGGCCGATGCGAATTTCCGCGCCCGGGTCCTTAATAAAGTCCAGGACAAAATACTGCAGAATTTCTGGAGGAATGAATACGACAAAATGCATCCCCGCCTGAAAAGCGAGGCCATCGCCCCCATCCAGAACAAAGTCGGCCAGTTTGTCATGTCGCCGACAATCAGGCAGATCCTCGAGCATCCGACCTCAACCATCGACCTGGAAGACATCATGAACAACCGGAAAATACTGATCCTCAATCTGTCCCAGGGAAAACTGGGAGAGGACAATGCCGCACTTCTCGGCGCCATGTTCATCACCAAAATCCAGCTGGCAGCCATGAACCGGGTCAATGTGCCCGAAGCTGAACGCAAGGATTTCTATATGTATGTCGACGAGTTCCAGAATTTTGCTACAACCTCATTTATAAAAATCCTGTCAGAGGCGCGGAAATACCGGCTCAATCTCGTTTTAGCCAACCAGTATGTCGGCCAGGTCGAGGAAGACGTCCAGAAGGCAATTTTCGGCAATGCCGGCACACTGATCTCCTTTATCATCGGCGCCCAGGATGCGCACCACCTGGCCAGGGAATTCGGCCAGTGGTACAAAGAAGAAGATTTGGTCAACCTGGGCACTTTCCAGATAATAATCAAGCTGGCCATCGACAACCTGACATCCCTGCCCTTCCATGCCGTCACTTTGCCTTTGCCCAAATCCATTAACCAGAACAGGGAAAAAGTGATGCGCCTTTCCAAAGAACGCTACACCAAAAAGGCCAAAAGTAAGGATGAAAAAATGGTCACTACCCCCTAGGTTGCGTATCTGCGCTACCTCCCAGGTTGATTTATTTTTCGCCGAGTTTGAAGCGGGTGAAACGGGCAATGGTAATGTTTTCTCCAAGTTTACCGATTACCGCCTTTACCAAATCCTCAATTTTTATTTTCGGGTCACGGATATATTCCTGCTTTAGAAGTGTCTTTACGTCTTTTGGTTCCATGCTGGAAATTTGCAGACACAATTCGTGTGAAAGTCTCTTAAAATCATCGGTCCTGGCCACAAAATCCGTCTCGCAAAGAAGTTCCAGAAGAACCCCGACCTTGCCTCCGGCATGGATATAGGAATCGATGTGCCCGGCTTTGGTTTCGCGGTCAACCTTTTTTTCAGACCGTTCTATCCCCCATTTGGTCAGAAGCGCCTCGGCTTTTTTAAAATCTCCTTTGGTTTCTTCAAGGGCTTTGCGGCATTCCATGACTCCTCCGCCGGTCTTTTCCCGCAGTTTTTTGATGTCGTCAATTGAAACAGGTATTATTTGGCTCCCTTCTTTACGGCAGCTTTTTTTACCGGTTTTTTCGCCTTCTTTATTTTGGCTGGAGGTTCTTTTTTAAGCTCTTTTTTTTCAGGTTTGGCTTTTATATCCTCTTTCGGTTTTACCTCCTCTACCACTGCTTTTTTTTCTTCCGCATTAAGCTCCTTTTCCGGCTCTTTGACTCCGGCTTTTTTAGCTTCCGCTTTCTGACTCAATTTCCTGCCCTCATCGTATGCTTCAACCAGATAATTAACCAGAAACTGGATCGAGCCTACGGCATCGTCATTGGCCGGAACCGGGTAGTCGACCAGGGTCGGATTGGCATTGGTGTCAACGATAGCCACCACATCGACCTTGCGCCTGGTTGCTTCCCTTAGAGCGGCCACTTCCTTGTTGATGTCGACGATAAAAACAGCGTCGGGAACGCGGGTCAGGCTTTCGACTCCGCTGTAAACTGATTCCACCTGGCGTAGGAGTTTGCCCAACTTGACCACCTCATGCTTCGGATACTGGTCCCAGACTTTTGAATCCCTGTCTTTGCGCCAGTTATTCATCTTGTCGATGTTTTTTTTCACCTCTTCCCAATTGGTGATGAAGCCGCCGATCCAACGGTTGGTCATAAAGGGAAGGCCGACCCTTTTGGCCGCTTCGGAGACAACTCCCTTTGCCTGTCTTTTTGAGCCGACCAAAAGTAAAATTTTGCCTGATTTGCCCAGTTCATAGACAAACTCGGCTGCCTTCTGCAATCCCTGTTTGGTTTTGACCAGATCGATAATATGGACGCCTTCACGCGGCTGATAGATAAATACAGATGCCTTCGGGTGCCAGCGGGTGACTTTGTGCCCGAAATGGCAGCCTGCTTCCAGGAGTTCTGTCAAAGATATTTCTTTCATGATAAATCCTCCACGGCTATTTTTAATAAAAAAACGACAGAGATAAACTCTGCCGTAAAATTTAAGTTCATCTCCTTTATCTGAAAACCGGAGTCCCGACTAAGTCGGGACAGGAGCTTCCCGGTTTCTGAAAGTAAAGATTATCTTACCAGATTACCTAATATACCGCAACTGTCCCAGCATTAATTTGCTTGGATAGATTTTCCGGCGGAAAGGATCAAGCATCAAACCAAAAGCTTCCAGTGTAGTCACCCCTAAAAGCGACTCGTCCTGTTTTTCTCCCAAAACAACCGGTACGTACAACTCCCGGTCCCCATACCTGATCACCGCTGATCCAACCGGTCTTTTTACCGTATTGCCGTCGGCCAACACAAACTCTTGTTCAAAAGACGGCTTGAGATTAAGTTTCTTAACAAAATTCTCGGTCAATACGGTATAATGAGCACCCGAATCAACCATAAAATCACCTTCCATTTTAAGCCTCAGATTCTGCGGATTCTTAATTATTAATTTTACTTTTGTAATTCCCATCAACAGACATTATATCACGAAATTTGACGTAAATTTCTGATCAACCCTACTCTACTTTTATTAAAAAAACGACAGAGGTATACTCTGCCGCAAAATCAAGTTCATCTCCTTTATCTGAAAACCGGAGTCCCGACTAAGTCGGGACAGGAGCTTCCCGGTTTCTGAAAGTAGAGATTATCTTACCAAAAACTCTGTGACTTGGCAACTTTCATATCTAACTTATATCACCGTATTGTTCTGTCGCACCCGCTTGAGTAATTCTTTCCAATTCTCCTTTTTCCCTTATTTCAGGGATAGTTTTTGCATCAATATAGCTCATGCCCGATCTGACACCACCTTCAATAAATTTAAAGACATCAGTTGCAGGTCCGCGGAAAGGTATTTCTTTTTCCCTTCCTTCGGGAGCAGGCTCTTCATCCTCTGCATCCTGATCAGAAAAACGATCTTCATACAGTCCGATTGTTTGAACAGGTTGTTGTGCGTATTTAGCCCTCTTTCTAGCTTCCCTTGATGCCATTCCTACGTATCTTTTATATTTTTTATTGCCTCTTTTTATTATTATACCCGGGGTTTCTTCCGTACCCGCGAACATTCCTCCAAACATGCCGATATCAGCTCCGGCAACCAGCGCTTTAACCAGATCCCCCGGGTTCCGCATTCCCCCATCGGCAATAACTGCAATATTTTTACCAACAGCCACGGCCGCAACACTGGCTATAGCTGATAACTGAGCCCTTCCCACACCTGCAACAACTCTGGTATCACAAGCCCAACCAGGCCCTATTCCTACCTTTAATCCATCAGCTCCCTCCCCGATTAATGCCTCTGCCGCTTCACCGGTAGCGATATTACCGGCAATAACAGGGACATTAATATATTTATCTTTGGTTAATCTTTTAAGCATTTTCATCATGTTTTCACTGTCACCGTGCGCGATATCGATGATAAGAAAATCAACGCCCGCATCCACCAATTTATAAGCCCTTTCAGTTTCAGCATCTGCGTCTTTTACTCCGACAGCTGCCCCAACAATTAACTTACCTTTTTTGTCCCTGGAAGCGCTCGGGTATTTCTTTGCCAATTCAAAATCTTTTCTGGTATATACTCCCACGACTTTTCCGTCAGCAGACAAAACCGGCACTTTCTGTTTTCTATACACTTTCATCACATTTTCAGCCTCTTCAGGAGTTGTACCTTCCGGAACTGTAACCAACTGATCACGGGGTGTCATTATATTAAATGCCTGGGTATGATGGTCATCGGTACTTTCCAAATCCCTGTCAGTCACAATTCCTAAAAGGTTATTTTCCAAATCCTGAACCAAAAAATATCCGGTTTTATGATCTTTCTGCAATTTCCTCATATCTTTTATGGTTGCTTCTGGATAAACGGAAAAAGGTCGGTCCTGAAAAGTACGCGTCCTGTCCTTTACCAGCTTAACCTGTCTCGCCTGTTCATCTGATGTTAAATAGCGGTGTATCACTCCCACTCCTCCCAACAATGCCACTCTTTCAGCCATCCGCCACTCCGTAATCGTATCCATATTTGATGTCATGATAGGAGAATTCACATAAACATCTACGGCAATATGTGAAAGTAAACTGATGCTTCCGTCCTTTCTTGAAGGAATTGTTGAATGTGCGGGCAAAATAAGAGTATCCTCAAAGGTTAAACCGACCGGAGGCAGACCGGTTTCATGCTGATTCCGAAGATATTCGTCATGGCGTTTATAAAAAGGTTTAACTGCCTCTTGAGGCATATTATTTAATGATTTAAGTAATCTATTAAACTTTTAATACGAAAGTATAAACAATCAGATCTTTAATGGCAAAAAATCTTCCGTTAATTTATTTCAGGCCAGCGTTTTTGAGCATAGGCTGAAATATACCCCGCATAAAGCTGAACCAACTGATTTTCAGGAAGCAGATCCCTGTCGAAATTATCACTAACTTTATCTACGTTTAAACCATCCGGATTAAATACCCACAAACCGTCCAATCCGGAAAATGCCCTGAAGCTCAGAATGTCTAGCCCGGCTTGCTGAAGGTTTCTTAATTGTTTTTCTGTGATCAAATACTTTTCCTGATCTCGGGCAAGTAAATCCATGACAGTCTTTCCGCTAACTTTCGTATCCAATAAAGGAATTCCTTCCCATCGCCCGCCGATGATCCAGTTGTCCGGATTAATGTAATGAGTTTGAAACATCAGTTGTCCTTGAATTGCTGCTTTCTTTCTGTCCCAATCCGAAGAATCAGGATCCTTCCAAACTTTAGTTGAAAGTGTAATAACCGCATCAGCAAAAGGCGGATTTTTAATTGAAAAAGGGGCAGAAATTATATCTACTTCCCATAACAATTCTGCCAAATCCTTCCAGACTTTGACCGTCTCTTCTTGCGATAATAAACCTTTTCTGGCTAATCTCATTTTATCCTCGAAAGCTTCAACGTCCTGAAAAATATCGTGATTTATTTTTAACCCATTTCTTGCTACTTTTACTTTTGCTCTTTCAATACCTAATTCAATTAAAGTTACGCAGGTGTCAAAGATATCATCCGGGAAAAAAACGACTTTCTCAGGATCCAACAATTCAGGAGCAAGTTTTTCCGCTTTGGCGTGTCCTGTTTCAGTACCCAGTGATCCTGATATATCCGCAGGTTGAAGAACTTCCTGAGGTATTTGTTCCCGCTCCATGGCCCTCATGATAGCCAGTGACCCCCATATAGGAAAAGCCATGACCACTTTTCGTCCCTGTTCTTCAACGTCTTCCCGGGCTGTTTTAAGAGTGCGTATGAAATTTTTCTGCACCTGCTTCATTTTTTCAGAATCATGCAGTCTGACCAGTTCTCGGAATTCTCCCTTCCCCACCTGGTCCTTTATATCCGGAAAAACTGAGGCATTCTGATTTATTGTTTCATCAATAGCTTGGGAAATAACGAACAAGTCATACAAAAATACCGGGTCAAATGCGACTTGATCATCTTTTAAAACCAAACGGGTCCTGAATTCATCCGACGAAAACAGAAACGGATTAATAGTTGCCACTTCAGGTCGGGTGAAAATTATTCCTTCCGGAGGCAATCCTATAGCTTTCTCTAAATTAAAAGAAGTTAATTCAACCTGCATAATTGCTATTACTTCTAGCCTATAAAATAACCTATGTCAATTAATTTTTTATTCACTCTACCCACCGTTCCCTTTGCAACCTGAATGTCCGCCGGAAATAATTTCTGATTTTAGTTCCGCTCCAAAAAATTTCCCGGCTTCAGTTGGTTGATAAATTATTCTGGTCGCCGCAAGTTGCGCATCCGGTTGGCCGCATGATCCACATGGAGCAACTACACCCCCTGGAATTTCACTTCCGTAAATTTTATATAAAGATGAAGGAAATTCACTCGTATTAGGCATATTTATCCTATGATGACCGGAGTCATAATGGCGGGATAATTATATTCCTGCGGTTCAGGAGTCCATATTCCTCCATCAATTTTGGGCCCACCGGGTATCTGCCCCAATCCCCAAGTAATCGGAAATTCCTGGATTACAGCATAAGCAGGAATTTCAAAATCTTCATAATTTAACACCTTACCAACTACCTTTCTTAATGCCCTAACCGTACCCCCACGACTGATAACATCATCAGCTATGACTGCATTTATTTTTCTTCCCTGATTTATAAATTCTTTCTGCATTTGTTGTATCTCTAAAGTCTGAACTTTACTTAAAGCCATATATTTCTTATATGGAGGAGTAATAGTTTCAAAATCTATCGGTTTTTCATCTGTTTCATCAAAATCAGAAAGCAGTCCCCTTTTTATTACAAATAACTTTATCTTTTTACCGGATATCTCACCCGCAATTTTTACTGTTTCTATTATCATAGGTACGGATTTTTTTGATTTTGGAGTAAAAACAACATCTGCTCCTGAATTAACTAATCCGATGGCCAACTCCCTTGCACCAGCCAACATTAAATCATGATTAACTGCCGGTCTGGGATCAAAAAAGGGAATTAAAGTATGACCTTCCCCCTTTTTTGCCACATCAATATAAGGCAATATAAAATCGTGATTTCCGATAATTACTTCTAAACCGTGAAGTGGTAAATTATTTTTATCAGGAGAAACAACATTTAATTCTATTCTTGGAGTAAGTGTCTCTGCGATAACAGTCATATATAAAGTTTAAGGTGAAATTAAAACAAGCAGGAAAGATAAACTAAGATATAATAGAAAACGTGAGAACGGAAGTCAATAATTCAAAATCTACGGAAGTTTTCATGTAATGCGGGTGCCTGAATAGCTCACGCCCGACCTTAAACCTCCAATCAAAATATCAATTACTTTTGTCAATCCATAACATCTGGATGCAACAGGATCAAAACATGTCTCTGCTGATTACCCTGATCGCCTAATCCGTTCTTTCCAATCATACAAGACTATTGACGTAACAATCATAAAAGTTTATATATAGTTCTAATTCTGCCCCCTATATTTCATAACGCTTAAAATTTAACAGGAGATATATTTTATGCCGGTAAATCCAGATCGACTGCCAGGACAAGGAAAATTAGATGTCATTGTAGGTACTCAATGGGGTGATGAGGGTAAAGGAAGAATGGTAGATCTACTTTCACAAAACGCCGATTGGGTAGCAAGATACGGGGGCGGTGATAATGCCGGCCATACTGTCACTGTCGGAAAAGAAATATTTAAATTGCATTTAACTCCATCTGCTATTGTCAGACCGGAATTGGCTGTCATGATCGGAAGAGGAGTGGTTGTAAATCCAACTACCTTACTTGATGAATTGAATATGCTACATAATAGAAATATTGACGTGGACCCTGACAGGTACTTAATTGATAACCATACCAGAATCATTACAAAGGACATGTTAATGGAAGATGCCCTTAAAGAAGCCGTGCAGGGAGGAAAAATTGGAACAACATTAAGGGGCATCGGACCTGCTTATACCCAAAGAACATCCCGCCGAGGGCCGGAAATGGGTTGGTTTGAAAATGCAAATTTCGATACTGACCTAAAAAATTATTTTGAAGAGAGAATCCCATTAATTAGAGCGATGGCTCAACACCCCGGAGTTGCTGAGACTATTGAAATATTGACTGATAAAGCTTCATCACAAAATCTAAGTGCGTCTGAACAAAGATATCTGAATTTATTACAGGCAGCAACTTCAGACGAGCCATTGGATATAAAAAAAGAAACTGAAACCCTAAGAAAACAATTGGGGCAAATTAAACCATATATGGGTGATACTATTACGAGAGCTCATAATCTACTAAATCATGGAAAGGATGGACTTGGAGAAGGTGCTCAAGGCCATCTACTTGATTTAACAGGGGGTACATATCCTTTTGTAACCTCGAGTCACCCAGGTCCGATCGGTATGGAAGAATCGTTTAATATTCCTTCTTCCAGATTTGACCGAGTAATCGGAGTAACCAAAGCTTTCCAGACAAGAGTCGGTGGAGGGCCTTTTCCGACAGAATTATCGGACGAAATTGCCTGGAAACTCCGCGGAACTGGTGCTAATCCCTGGGATGAATATGGGACAACTACCGGCCGGCCAAGAAGAGTAGGCTGGCTTGACGGAGTATTGCTTAAGTACGCAGCAAAATCGTCTGGAATGACTGAAATAGCAGTCACAAAGCTAGATATTTTATCGGGACTGGAACCGCAAATATGCGTGGCTTATAAAATTGACGGTCAATGGGTTGAAACCATTCACAGGGTTGATGATACAAAATATTGGGAACCGGAAGATCTGAAATACGAAACATTACCGGGATGGGAAGAAATTCAACCCGGAATCAAAGACTGGGAACAGTTGCCTGAAAACGCGCAGAATTATTTGGACCGTATCAGTGAAATTGCTGAAGTCCCAGTTACCTTCACTTCTTTTAGTCCTGAAAGAGAAGGCGTCGTTTTTCGAAACCAGTAAAGCGTTAGGCAGGACCATTTCTTCTTAATCTTTCAGCTTTTTCAACTTGCGGTCAAAAGTAAGGAGCTCTTTTCCCGTCAATTTGGCTTCACAGAAGAATAAAATATCAACAAGGTCAAAATTTACCTGTCTATATAATGGGATAGCTTTTATCAATAATTCTCTCTTCTCAAAGTTTAAATATGGAATTGAAATTAGGGTAAATAATTTTTCTACGACTTCCGTTTTGGAAAATCTATATAGCTTGCTTAAATTAAAATCCAATTCAATTATTGCCAAATAAGGAATGGTTATTTCAGTTTCGCCAAGTTTTGCCTGTATAAAATACTGTCTGACGATTTTTGTTTGTTGAGGTACATCTGATAGCAGAAATCTTAGAAGATAGTTCGTGTCTATCAAATATTGCTTCATTTACTAATTCTCGAACTTCTGCTAGCCAAATACTCGACGAATGCCTTCCTGGCTTTTTTAAAAGGAATTTTTTTATCAGTCTTAAAGATCCCTTCAAACTCCAAGATATCCTTTACCGGTTCAACCAAAATTCCATTTTCAGTATAGGAAACAATCGCTTTTTTATTTTTCCCGAAATTAAATTTGCGTCTGAGTTTTGCGGGTATGGTAATTTGTCCCTGGGAAGTAATGGTAACGTAGTGAATCATTTACATTAAATTTTAACATTTACATTAAATATGTCAAGAATATATAATAATAAAAAATTACATTAATTCCACGTCATGGGGCAGGCTTTCCTGGCGGCCGGCGGGAGTTATGCGGATAAACTCGGCTTTCTTCCAGAATTCCCTGATATTTCTGGCGCCGGAATAGCTCATGCCCGACCTTAAACCTCCGATCAAATGGGAGACAACCTCTTCGACTTCCCCCCTGAAAGGCACGAAGGCTTCGACCCCTTCGGCCACATACTCATGCAGTTCTTCCATTTCCATCCTCTCTGTATTGGCACCGACCGAGGCCATGCCGCGGGATATTTTATATTTCTTGCCCTGACGGTTGACCGTCATGCCCGGACTTTCCGTCGTGCCGGCAAAAAGACCGCCGATCATGACAGTCGAGGCTCCGGCTCCGATGGCTTTTGACAGATCAGACGGAATGCGGATGCCGCCGTCGGCGATTATCGGAATTTTCAAAGGACGTGCCACTTTGCTGCAATCCATAACAGCCGTAAGTTGCGGTATGCCTGCCCCGGCAATAATCCTGGTGGTGCACATCGATCCGGGACCAATGCCGACTTTTATACAGTCAGCCCCGGCTTTAATTAAGTCGCGGGTGCCCTCGGCTGTTGCCACATTGCCGGCGACTACCGGGATTTTGGGGAAATTTTTTTTCAATTTAGCCAGGATTTCAAGGGCGGAATCAGCATGAGCGTGGGCGATATCCAAGACCAAAGCATCGCAACCGGCGCTAATCGCTGCCTTTGCCCGGTCAAGGGCATCGGGTTTGACCCCGACGGCAGCACCAACCGCCAGTTTACCGTTCTTGCCAACCGTCGCCCGCAAATTTTTATCGCTGACTTTCGCTTTTTTCACTTTGGCTATCTGGTTGGCCTGCTCGTTTACGGTTAAAAAACGGTGGATAAAGCCTATGCCCCCCAATGTTGCCATGGAGACCGCCATCTGCACTTCCGTCACCGTGTCCATGTTGGCGGAGACAACGGGAATTTTCAATTCTATTTCCCTTGTCAGAAAAGTGGAAGTATCAACGTCTTTGCGCGACCTTAAAGAAGAACGTTTGGGCACCAAAAGAACATCATCATAAGTTAATGCCAGTCTGATTGTTCTGATCATCGATTTATTAAGGCGGACCTGGATGGCCCGGTTGATATGTATTTGACCGGAACTTGAACAAAACTTTCAATAAATTCTATGTATTTTTTCGCTTCAGTTGGCAGGTTTTTGTATGAAGTAATATTATCAAGGGACTTCCCCCATCCTTTAAAAGTCCGGTAAACGGGTTTGGCTTTTTTCAAATCCAAACCCGAAATGCCCTGATTTTTGCCGTTGCCGCGGTAACCGACTGACACTTTTATGGTTTTAAAATCCGAGAGAACATCAAGTTTGGTCAAGGCAATTCCGGTAAAACCCCCGACTCTCGCGGCAAACCTGACCAGAGCGGCGTCAAACCAACCGCATCGCCGCGGGCGTCCCGTGGTTGAACCGTACTCATCCCCTATTTTTCTTAATTTCTCGCCGATGCCGTTTGCCTGTTCGGTAGGCAGCGGCCCTTCACCGACTCTTGTCGAATAGGCTTTGACAATGCCGATGACTGAGCTTTTACCGGAAATATCCGGCAGGACTGAAGAAGCTGTCACAAAAGGGTACGTCCCCCAATCATTGTCAAGCAGAATTCCGTGGGCACCTTCATAAAGAATACGCTTGCCTTTTCCGGCTGCCTCCGCAAGAACGAAATACGGTTCAGTGACGTATTTTTTCAGGGCGCGGGCATAAAGGGTATATTCCTTCAATATTTTGGAAAAAGAAAGAGGTTTGCCGCCGAGAGCTTTGATGATTTTGTTCTTGATAGGCAGATAGAGGGCAATTTTTTCCTTAAAAACAGCTGGCGAAACCAGATCTTCCAGGCGAATACCCATGTAACTTACTTTGTCGGCATAAACAGGCCCTATCCCCCGGCCGGTCGTACCGGTCTTATTTTTTCCCTTATTTTTTTCATAAAGGGAATCAAGCAAACGGTGGTAAGGCATAATAATGTGGGCGCGGGGTGAAATGAAAAGCCTATTTTCCAGGGAAACGCCAGATTTTTCCAAAGTCTTAATTTCTTTGATAAGTGTCAGCGGATCGATGACTACTCCGTGAGTAATAACCAGTTTAGTACCCGGGTAAAAGACGCCGCACGGAATAAGATGCATTTTGAAAGTACCGAGGCTGTTTACGACCGTATGTCCGGCATTATTTCCGCCGTGAAACCTGACGATAAAATCCGATTTGGCCGACAGGAAATCTACGATCTTGCCTTTGCCCTCATCACCCCATTGCGAGCCTATCACGACCGTGGTTTTAGATAAATTCATCTGCCAAAAAAAATCCCCCCCGGATTCTCTGGGGGGCAATTCCCTTTTATATTTTTTACTGATATGTACCGGCTTTGTCAAGAGCGGAATATCAAAATCTCATCGAATTCTTATATTTTGCATATATTTGTCTGATTTAATACCGCCTATGGTTTTAAAAGAAACAGCTATTTTCAGCGTGGAGAATCAATGGCACTTTGATTTTCCCGGCAGACCGCCGGCTGGAATTGATATTTCCCTGACCGGTGCTCCAGCGGATATCGAAATTCTTTATATCGATATATTCGTACCAATTCTATATGAACCGAAAGCCTACTTACCACCTGCCGGAAGCACCTCCGCCGCCGGATGAACCGCCGCCGAAACCTCCGAAAGAACCGCCGCCTCCCCCGCCAGACCTGAACCCTCCGCCTGAAGACCAGAAATTGGTCGGCAGGCCTTTGCTTTTGCGGACTTTATAATTTTTCGAAAGGATAAAATCCAGAAACAGTCCGAACAAACCGGCGAAAAGGCCGAAAAAAACCGCCGCTGCCAGGGATGAAATAATAAGTCCCGCAAGTATTCCTATCAATCCGCCGATCGCGCCTCCCGGCCAAATTTCTTTGGTCCGGCCGAGGAAACTGGCCAGATAAGTACCCAGAAAATAAATTCCCAGCATGATACCGATCACCGGCAGTCCGTCATCATCTTTCGCAGGCTCCTCCTTCGGGGCTATATCCTTGTCGGATATGTACTTCATAGACCGATCCACTGCTTTTCCCGTACCCTCTTCGTATTTCTCCGTTTTGAATGAAGGGACCATGTCATTTCTGATAATGTCACCTGCCCGGCCGTCGGTTATATAAGGCTCCAATCCGTAACCCACTTCAAACTTGACTTCCCTGTCTTTTTCGGAAATCAGGAGAAGCAGGCCGTTATCTTCTTTGGCCTTGCCGATTTTCCATTTCTCAAAAAGTTTTACGGCATAATTTTCAACCGGTTCTCCTTCCAGGCTTTCAACTGTGACCACGGCAATTTCCACTCCGGAAGCCTGTTCAAAATCATCTAACCTTTTCTCAAGTTCAGTTTCAAATACGCTGCCGTAAATATCGGCAAAATCATTGACGTAGCCTGTCGGATCGGGATAATTGACCGCAAAAATTATTCCTGCTGAAAGCAGAAAAAACAAACATGCACTGATTGCACCCCAGAACCGGGACATTTTATAACTCAACCTCCGGCGGTGTTTCCGCGCCGGTGGCGGCTTGGAAATACGGCCTCTCATGGAAACCGAAAAGTCCGGCAATGAGGGCTGTCGGCATCCTTTTAACGCTCACATTATAATCCCTGACCATTTCATTGAAGCGGCCGCGCTCGACGCTGATCCGGTTTTCGGTGCCGGCCAATTCATCCATAAGCCTGGCAACTGTTTCATTGGATTTCAACTGAGGATAATTTTCCACAATCACCAACAACCGTCCCAAAGCCGATTCAACCTGGTTGGCTGATTCCACTTTTTCTTCGACAGTAGAAGCTCCCGAATACCTGGTCCTGGCCTCGGCAATTTGTCCGAACACTTCCTGTTCCTGATCCAGAAATCCTTTGGTTGAGGCAACCAGATTGGGAATAAGATCAAACCTTCTTTGATACTGAGTCTCAACCTGAGCCCACTGGCCGTCTATTTTGGTGGTTTGGGTAACCAGATTATTGTAGGTCCCGAAAAACATGGCCCCCAAAAGAACTACCACTCCGATTATGCCCAATAATAATTTGTTCATTTTAACACCCCCTTTCCCTTTAAATATTCATCTATTTCCACTGCCACCAGAGCATGCGCCTGCCGGTCATAATGGCCTTCTGTCTGCCCTCCCCTGAAAACTACCCCCTTTTTTGCTTCTTCCCTGAAACGGCTGCGCAGATCAAGACAATTTATATTATACTGATTTTTGGCAACAGTTTGCCTGCAGTAACGATTGAAAAAATCTTGCCCTAAAGAAGCCTCGTCTCCGCTTATTTCCGGGCCTGCGGGCAGATATACCAATAGCGTATCCGATCTTATGCCTGCGGCGGTTTTTAAAATTTCATCAAGCAAAGCGGCAGTAAGCCTGTCTGTTTCCAAAGTCCTATCTCCGGAAAAAAACCTGCCCCCAATCAATGAAATAAAATCAAATGTTTTCGGCTTGAACTTTTCCCGCCGTAAAAACACTTTTTCCCCGGGAATATCGCTGTATTTTGGCATTAACTGTCCGTCTTTTAACTCAAATGACGGTTTGAGGTAATCTTTGAAAGAAAGCATATTCCTCTCCATATCCATTCCTAAAAATCCCAAAATCAGCAGATCGGGCTTGTAGGCAACACCTTCTGTCTTCAGTTTTAAAAGCATCTGGTCATGCGCATATCCGATTATCCCCAAATTGACAACCTCCCTGTTTTGCTCCCGGTTTTCCAATAAGGCAGAATAGGTCTCCTGATCCGAGACTTCATCACCGAAGGTAAAAGAATCTCCCAATACAACAAACCTGTCGGTGTCGCCGCTTCTCTCTAACGGATATTCCCTGCTGCCTCTTACCCCCCTGGAATTAGTCGAAAGTAAAGTGTCTTCTCCCGTCCGGTGATTTTTTAAATTGGCCTTCAAATTCCAACCTAATTCCCTGTCCGGCTGATAGTTGGCCTCTCCTGCCGGAAAGAAAGGTTTATCCGGATCACTCCCCTGCCAGCGCATCCAGTTTAATTTCCACCAAGTGTCGCTTAAAACATAGTTTTTATCCAGGAAAGAAGTCCTGAAAAAAAGAAAGCGGAAAAACATTTCCAGTATAAAAACCAGGCAGACTGCCATTACTGACAGATATAACCATTTTGTTCCTGGGGGCATCAGCTTATAACAATGATTTTACTTTTTTCCAGATAATTGCGGCCGCTTCCTCAACCGGTTTTGAACTGTCGACAATAAAGTATTTATCCCTGTTTTTCTCGGCCAGCTTTTTATATCCCCGGTATACCCTGGCGTAAAAATCGCTTTGCTGCAAATCAAGCCTGTCAATTTTACCGCTGCCGTTCCTGCGGCTGAAACCGAGATCGGGTTGTAGGTCCAAAAAAATTACCAGATCGGGTTTGATCCCATCCAGGGCTAATTTATTTAATTCCGCCATTTTCTCCTCCCCCAATTCCCGGCCGTATCCCTGATAAGCCAGACTTGAATCAAGAAAACGGTCGCAGATGACTATTTTCCCCCCGCTTAAGGCAGGCCTGATAATCTCCCTGATATGCTGGGCACGGGAAGCGGCCATTAAATAACCTTCTGCAACAGCTGTCAGATCCACATTGTCCCTGGAATGGGTAATCTGACGGATCAGCTCCCCAATCCTGGTGCCGCCGGGCTCCCTGGTCGCTTTTATGTCATAACCGGCTTCCATAAGCCGGCTGGCCAAAAGTCCTGCCTGAGTTGATTTGCCGCTGCCTTCAAGTCCTTCAAAAACAATAAACAGGCTTTTTTGCTTAACCATATTAGGTTCATTAAAAGAGTATTACCGCTAACATTCCCAGTCAAGGGGAAATCCAGGAGGCCGTATATTTTTTCAGGATGGCTTTGGTGCCCTTAAAGGCAATCCGGGGAAACGGCAGACTGCCCGCCACAAACCAGGCGAAAGAGGAAACGTCATCTGCGACTTTAATTTTCCCGGCAAGTTCGCCGGCATAAAAGGCGGTGACAACTTTGTATCTGTAACCTTTATAAAGGTAGTCGTCGGGGACCGAACCGATATATTTAATACCGGTAATATCCGTTCCCAATTCCTCCCTGATTTCCCTGACCATCCCCTCCTCCAAATTTTCATCATTGTCGACAAAACCTCCGGGCAAATCCCAGAAATTCTTTTGCGGCTCGAATTTCCGCCCGACCAGGAGTATTTCCCGCTTTTTGTTTTCGATAACAGCGGCAACGGCCGGAGCCGGGTTATGGTAATAATGAAAACCGCATGTACGGCAATATGAGGCTTTCCCTTTTTCGGCAAAGCGCAATTCACTCCGGCAGACGGGACAAAATTTGAAAGTGGTCATTCCACGAATTTCCTGCCTTTAAGTTTTTCAGGCAAAAATGATTTGCCTTTTTGGGGGCCGACATACTTTTCGCTCCATTTGTAGTCTTTGGCGTATCCCAATTCCTTCATGAGTTTGGTCGGGGCATTCCTGAGATGCAAAGGCACGGTTTCCTCTGGGAATTCATAGACTGCCTGCTTAGCCCTGCCCAAAGCATTGGGTACCAACCTGGATTTAGGAGCTTTAGCCAGATAAATAACGATGTGTGCCAAAATCAGTTGTGCTTCCGGCATACCGATCTTTGTCACCGCCTCAAAGGCGGCATTGGCCTGGATTAAAGCACCCCGGTCAGCCAGTCCGATATCTTCTGAGGCCAGAATTATCATCCGTCTGGCAATAAACTTGGGATCCTCACCGCCCTCCAGCATTTTGGCCAAATAAAATAAAGCGGCATCGGGATCTGAGCCACGGACGGATTTGATAAAGGCGGAAATAATATTGTAGTGTTCTTCGCCTTTCTTATCGTATAGTCCTGCAGATTTTTTCTGAAAAACATCCTCTATCGTTTCCCGGCTGATTTTTCCGGAAGTCTGAGAGGCTATCTCCAATGCAATCAGCATTACCCGGGCATCACCTCCGGATAAACTGATCAATAATTTTTTTTCTTCCACACCCAGGGAAATCTTGGCTTTGCCCAAACCCCTATCTTTATCGGTTAGTGCCCTTTTAATAATTTTTTCCAAATCAGAACGGTCCAATTGATTCAAAACAAAAACCCGGCAGCGGGACAGAAGCGGGCTGATTACCTCAAAAGAGGGGTTTTCCGTGGTGGCACCGATGAGGATTAACAAGCCCGACTCGACATAAGGCAAGAGCCCGTCCTGCTGGGCTTTGTTCCAATGGTGGATTTCATCAATGAAAAGAATGGTCTTTTTGCCATAATTTTGATTGAGCCTGGCTTTTTCCAGGGATTTCCTTAAATCGTCCTTGCCACTCTCAACGGCAGACAAATGTATGAAATCCGCTGCGGATTCTGCGGCAATCAGACCGGCCAGTGTTGTCTTGCCGCTCCCTGGAGGTCCCCAGAAAATCATGGAGAAAAGGTTGCCGGAGGCTACCGTTTTACGCAGGATTCCCTCGGGACCGGCCAGATGAAGCTGGCCGACAAATTCCGAAAAATTGCGGGGACGCATCCGGTAAGCTAAATTCATAAGGATATATATTATAAAGGTATAGGAGGGCGAAAGAAAATTACTTTTTATCGGCTGAGATTTTGGAAGCATCAGGCATCTTCTGATTGACATACTTGGCGCCCTTTTTTTTGTGGTACGGCACGTCAGCAGGGCTTGATAATTCTTCGAAAGTCAGGGCACAGACACGCATCCCCGGGTAAAGGGCTACCGGCATCCGTCCCAGATTGCCCAATTCCATAACCACCCGTCCCTGCCAGCCCGGCTCAAAAATCGAGGCTGTCGAATGAACAACGATCCCCAAACGTCCCAAAGACGAACGGCCTTCCAGCCTGGCCACCAGATCATCAGAAAGCTCAAAATGCTCAATTGTCGTGGCCAGGACAAAATCACCGGGATGCAAGATAAACGGTTCCGTATCAATTACATTCACTAATTTCGTCACGTCCGCTGAATATTTGGTGTTAAACGGATCAATATAAGGCTGTTTGCTGTGTTCGAAAATACGGAATGTTTTGCCCAACCTTAAATCAACGGAACATGATCCCAGCTGCAAAGTAAGATCCGGGGGCGGGCTGATTTTAATTTTGCCTGTGATCAAATTCTTCTTTATATCCCTATCAGAGAGAATCATGCTTACAGTATAGCAAAAAATTGCTTGACTTACGCTTCTTTTTCTTCTAACTTAAAATTATGGAGGAAAAACCAGTTTCAACCGGAAAATCTGCCAGCAAATTATTCATCCTTACACTTTTTTTTATAATCGGCCTTCTGGCTGCTTATATCATCCAGCAAAAAAGAGCGCCGAAGGAAGGTGAAATCAAACAGGAAGCCAAACTGGATCTCCTTGCCGAAAACAGCCGGATCCCGGCCGGGGAAGATTTCAAAGTTACCTTGATTCTTGATTCCGGTAAAACCGAAGTGGCCGCGGCTGACTTTGTAGTGGCATTCGACCCGAAATACCTGAAAGTCACTTCAGTTTCAACCGGTAATTTTTTCGCCAATTACCCTATCAACGTCAGCGGCAGCGGCTATGTGAAGGTTTCCGGAGTGGCCACCTTTGACGGCAAAGAAATTATATTGCCAAAGGGCAAAGAAACCGTAGCTGAAATCGTATTCCAGGCCACCGAAAATAAAGGCAAAACCGAAATTAACTTTGACCGGACAAAAACGATCGTGGCCACCAACGGCATCAATATTCTCGATCCGAAACGAATTGACCAGTTGGACGTGAATATTCTTTAGGGATCAGTTGATTAGGAAACTGTAAAAAATCAGAAATAATGAAAATATTTAGAAGATTCCGCCAGGCCGGGTTTGCCGGTATTGAATTGGTGCTTCTGGTGACGATGGTCGTCGGTGTCGCCGCCGCTGTCCGCCTCGCACTTGAGCCCCAAAACCCCCAAAAGCAGGCCGCGACCTCAACTTCTTGTACATCCGCCGGTCAGACATGCACAACCGATTTAAACTGTCCTGGAAAATGCGGCTATGTAGGCTCTATTTTAAAATGCGGCGATATTGTCCGCCGGTCAGACATGCACAACCGATTTAAACTGTCCTGGAAAATGCGGCTATGTAGGCTCTATTTTAAAATGCGGCGATATTGCTGATAATTGCCCAACAGCTCCGCTTTGCCAGGGATACTGTTCACCTTTGGCGGAACTTCCCTGCGATACTAACTATTACAGCGTAGGAGTCAAAGACTGCGGAATCCAATCCACCTGCTGTGAACAGAAATGCTCTTCACTTTCATCGGAAACTGTCTGTAAAAGCAAAAATCTCGGCTTTGCCTGCGCTACGGACAAAAACTGCAATATAACCGGATCAAATGATACCAGCGGGAATCCGATATGCAATTGCACTGCGCCTTCTACAGGTCCGGGTGACCCCGGCGGTCCCGGCGGTCCCGGAGATCCAGGCGATCCCGGCTATCCGGGCGGAGGCACCTCCTGTTCAGCCGAATCGAACAACAACTGCAAAAACCACGACGAGGGAACCAGCTGCGGCACGGGCGGGACTTGTGTGGCCGATGGCGAAGGATCGGACGGTTTGCCGATTTGTGTATGCCAGGGTAAAGACCCGGGCGATCCGGGAGTACCGGCACCATCGGCAACCCCTGTATCGGCACTCGGTCCCGACAGGCCAAACCTCTGCCAGGGTATCTCCATAGACAAGGCTACCATCGGTCCGGGAGAATCTTTTACGGTAACCTCATTTTCCAAAACTCCCATCAACCGTTTTTGGTACCAATTCTATAACATGGACAATCTCTTCGGTCCGGGAAATCCCAAATCGGTCTGCGTGGCCGAGGGCGGCGATGTAACCGGCATCGTCGGCAACTGTCCTACCGGCACTCACCATTTGATATTCGAGGATCCTGACTGGGCCGGGATGCGGACAACAGGCAGCAGAACAATTTCCTACGAGGAAATATTCGGCAAACTTGACGCCAGAAACGGCAATTTGCCGGTTCAAAAAATTCAGATCAATGCTTATTTTTTCCAGAGTCCGGGCGGCCAGCTGTCCGTAGCTGAAATCGGCTGTGTCGGACATGTTTCGTCATCGGTAACTGATGATGTTCCCACACCCGAACCCGATATCACCATTACACCTACCCCCGCTTCCGAAAAATTGTTCTGCCAGACTGATTTCGACTGCGGCTGCGCCCTGGATAAAGAAACCGGTAAATGCACCGTCGAAAATAAAGAGTTTCTTGCCGGTCAGTGCGAAGACCCTGATTTTTGTTCGGGAATTGGAGGAAATTGCTCAACGAAATGCATCGAGAATGAATGCCAGCTTGTCTGCAGCGATGCGGAAAAATTTGCCTGCGAAAACCAGGGATTTAAATGGGAAGTCTTCCCCAACGGTTGTGTGGACAGTTGTGAACTGGCGGGAGACCCTAAAATTAACTGCACCCAAGCTCTAACCTCAGGCTGTGATTGCGGCCCTAATGCCTGCTGGAACGGAACCACCTGCGTCGGCAATCCGAACGATCCATTGGAATGGTATGCTCCCGACGGACTAAAATGCACAGACAAGAACTTTATCAAACTCTATAACGATTCACTTTGCCTGAGTCCGGTAGGATACCTGTCAGGCGACACTTTATCCGATCGTGAAGAAGAAACCGGCTGCAATGAAGACGGCACAGGTTTTTGCTACAAAGCCGGCGGTGTCATCGTCAATGAAGCAATCACGCCGAAATATCTGATACGTTCGGGCTCTGAAGATTGCACCCCGATTACAGACAGGGATGACATTCCTGCTACGATTTTTGACCGCTTATTCACCTGTTCTTTCACCAGCGAACCCAAAGGCAGGATAACGGGAGAAGTCAGCGTCAGCTTTGAGGGAGCCAAACCGTTCCGCAATATTATCGTCTACCTCCATGACATCTCTGCCGAAAACTACCTGACATTCCATGAACAAAAAGCTGAAGATGTTAAAAACAATTCCAAATTCCGATTTAATTTTTCCCCCCTCTTCTACGACAAGACGTATGAGCTCTATGTCAAAGCTTATGACCGACAGGGTACTGCCATTGATTATATCGGCGTCATAAATGAAGGTTCCTGCGGCAGTTACAGCTGCCAAAGCATGCCTGACGGGGTCATCAATTTCAAATTGGTTTTTCCCGATCCTCTGGTTGACGCCTCTCCCGCTCAAATTAACCAGCGTTTTAACGACATGATCAACAGATGGATCAATAACCAGGCAGACCCGTTGGAAATTTCGCGCTTCATCCACCGCATAACAAGAGTGCCGGGCCTGCAGAAAGCCACTTGTGATCCCAAAATTCCCGGAGGATGTGACCTCCCATGAAAAAAAAGAACCGGAATATCCGCCATAAAAAAAACAACCGGCGCATTTACTATCTCACGGCAGCCGTGGCTGTCTTTATATTCCTGGCCGCGATCCGGCTGATCCTTCCAATAGGAGTAAAAATTAAGATAGAAACACCGGCAAAAATAGTCAAAACTCAATCCACTTTTCCAATGAGTATCTCATTTGAAAGCCGGAAGCCGATACAGGAGATTGATTTGTGGCTTGCCTATGATCCTAAGTATCTGGATGTTGAAAAGGTAGACCCTAGTCCGTCCCTCTGGGGAGATGTGAAAACCGAAAGAATACGGGGGCTTTTCCATTTAACGGCACTTGCGGCTGAAAAAAATCCTGCAGTGACTATCCGCTTTATCACCAAAAAAAATACCGGACCTACCATAATCTCTCTTGATTCAAAGCAAAGCCGGCTGATGTCCCAGGGCAAAAATCTCATCAGCGGCAATCATGAAATCAAAATTGATATCAGTCCATAATATATGAAAACTATATTATCAGTTCTTTTTCTGGGTATCTTCTTTCTGTATCTTTTGCCCGGAAAAACATATGCCCAATCCTGTACGGGAGCAACTATCGACAAAGCTGTCCTCAAAGTCAATGAAACCGTAACATTTAAGTCCACATCAGACATCCCTGTCAATAATTTTTATTTTCTGATCCGTAATCTTGATTTTAAAGAACCCGGTGATCCGACGCTCGGCCAGGTGGTCTGTACCAATGTCGGCGGAGATGTGGTTATCCCGACGACTGATTGTCCGGCCGGACAGTATCCGCTGATATTTAAAGATCCCACCACTACCCAAAGAACTACGGGTACCAGAACCGTTTCCGCGGCTGAGCTTTTTATTACCGACCTGAAGCAGAATCTGCCTCTAGGAAGCAAACTGAAAAGAGTGCAAATCGTGCCTTATATGGCCCAGGACAGCGGCAGCTGGTCGCCTACCAACAGTGCCTGTTTTTTAGAAACGGAAGAATACCGCCCCGCGGTCTGTCAGAGTTCATCAATCTCAGGCGGCATCCTCAGTCCCAGCCAATCCCTGCAAATCACTATCAGCGGTCTGCCCCCGGCAGGGACCGCCATCACCAACTACCAGCTTTTCTTTTATAACAGGGACAATCTCTACGGTCCCGGCAACCCCAAACCCATTATTTTCGGCGGCCAGCATTATAATGTCATCGTGCCTAAATCAGGCTCAACCAGCCATACATTTACCGTTTATTACGATGACCTGAACCGTCCCGATGAACTCTGGGGGAACAAACTTCCTCTAAAAGTCCAGGTCAACGGTTATTTTATTCTTGATGATACCGGATTCTCATCGCCGCAGCCGGCCTGTGTTGTCAGCTTTACCATTGACAGACCCGCAAATACTCCAACCCCAAGCTCTACCCCTCCGCCCGGCGCAACACCGATTGCACTTCCCAAACCTGCCTGGTATTCTCCCGACGGTGAAATCTGCAACCATACCAACTACATCTCTTATTTTACGGACGTCAGCTGCAATAATTTAAATCCTGACCAAAGGGCTTTTTCGGTCGACGGTATCAACCCCCAGGGACAATGCTCAACCGACGGAAGCGGCCACTGTTTCCGGGTAGCCGGACAGCCAATCAACCGCCAGATAGCCTCATACTGGAGATATGACAGCCAGGCCTGTGTCGATGTCACCTCGCCTTATTCCCCACCAAATACTTTTGACATTTTGTATGAGTGCCGCTACGGCACGCCTCCTAATTCCGAAATCTCGGGGGAAGTCATCCTGAACTTTACCAGTAAAGCGCAATTTGATTCTGTTTATGTCTGGATCAATGATGTCAGAGATAACTATTTACGGAAAATAGAAATTCCCAAAGCAGGCATCCAAAGCGGGGTAGTTTTCCCCTACCGCTTTAACAATCTTTTTCCGGACAGGAAATATGACGTCTATGTCAAAGCTTACGGACCTGCGGGAGTCGTCATAGAAAATATTGATTATATGGCTTCCTGCCAGGCCAGTGTCTGCCAGGTAAATCCGCCGGCTAAGGTCGATATTACGGCTGAATTTCCTGATCCTCTGGGAACCGCTTCCGTCAGCCAATCAACCAATGAAGTCATCAGCAGCTATATTGACCAGTATCGACAGGGCACCATCGATGCCATTGAATTAAGTCTGTTAATCGAACAAATTCAGCGCGTACCCGGACTGCAAAAAGCCACCTGTGATCCGAAGGTCACTAACGGCTGTGCAATTCCCTGAGAGTGATCAAAATAAAAATTATTTTTTCCATTTTTGTCTCAGCCGTAATTTTAGCGGCAAAACAGGCTTCTGCCCAAACGCCGCTGCCGACCTATCCGGCTGTTCCTATGGGTTCGGACAAAAACTGTAACCTTGATTTTCAAAATCCCCAGTTTCCTGCCAAATGCGTTGATTGTCTTCTACGATACAGGACTGATTTGCGCCCAATCTACAACAGTTACAAGCACAACTTGTGTTCAGACACGCAAATAATCAACCATTACTGCAACGGCGGTTTAAGCCCCCAGGCAACAGCGGACTGCAATGCACTTCGCAACGGTGCCTGCAATTTGTCACCGGATTTTGCCTGTACTTTCCCGACCCGGCCACCCGGTCCGGCGACACGCACACCAACTCCGCCGGCACCGGTAACCAAAAAAACCAATCCCCGGGGATGCGGCATTCTGTATACAGCCGGAGTCCCTTCATGCTGGTGCAATATCGGCGGCGGTCAGGGATTATGCGGCAGTTTGCCGCTTAACGGGCCGGGCGGCTGCCGGGACCTCTGCGAAAGCGGGACGTTTACCGGTCCTCAGGGATATACCCATTGTTTTATGATGGAAAACAATGCTGAATGCCGCTCAAATGATAATGGAACATACCGCTTCTGCCTGAACCGCTGTCTGACGGTTAATCCAGGCATGAGGCAAAGCGTCGGTTGTGAATACCCCAACAAAACCGTTTTCGGAGAACCGGTTTTCAACCTGTCATGCGTCCTTTCCCATGCTGCCTCAAACAATACGTCCTTCGTCAAAATGACAGAAGATTTTTTCAAGGGACTTATCGGTTACAATAATCTTGTTAACTATATTTCAAATCTGGTACGCGTGCCCGGGTTACAAAAAACCATCTGCGATCCGAGAAAAGAAAAGTGTAATTTTTATTGAAAATGAATAATCTGGAAGACTTTCTCAACTGGCATTATTCCCGGATTTGGCCCCGCCTCACGGACCATTTCTTCAATCTGGTTTTATTTTCCTACTATTTTTCGGGAATTCCCCACCATCTGCCCAACCTGTTGGCGCCCTGGAAACGCATCCGGGCTGTTAAAGGCCGGGGTTTCCAGCTGTCGAATTACGCCTCTGTCGTTGGATTCAATCTGACGTCAAGATTTATGGGTTTTTTCCTGCGGCTGACGGCAATTTTTACCGGCCTGACCATGATGCTGCTTTTGCCTTTTCTTTACCTACCGGTTTTAATCGGCTGGCTCTTGCTGCCCTTTGTTTCCCTGCCTTTTTACGTTTCAAGAAAAAAAAATTTCAACGAGGAGACTGCTGAAATCATGCAAGCCTTGGGAAACGGTCAATACCTCAAAAAATTCTGCCTGTCGCAAACCGGCCGTTTTTGCTTGATAAGACTTGGACTGGACCCTGGGAGCATCATCGCCAAACTGCCTCCTTTCTCCATTTTGCCTATGACAACTCCGGATAATGCAGAAAACCTCTATAATCAAATTTATGAAAACCTTTCCTTTTTACCGGAAATTTCAGCCAATAAAATCAGCAAAGATGATTTCTTCACCTGTCTGAACTGGTACCGCCGCCTCGAATCATTGACTCTGCGGCCCCTGCTCGAAGACAAGAAGAGAATACGCGCCCTGCCGGGGATAGGCATTGACTGGTCGTACGGTTATACAGTTGAGTTGGATAAATATGCCCATGATTTAACTGCCGAACCGACACCATTCCCCTTCCTTTTAGGACGGGATGCGGAAATAAAAAAAATGGAAAGGGCTTTGCTTAAAAGCGAAAATAAAAATGTCATGCTGATTGGCGTTCCCGGTATAGCCAGACATATGCTGGTTGAAACTCTGGCCCGCCACCTGTACCTTGGCATGAGTGAAAAAGAACTGTCCCACAAGAGAATCATGAAAGTTGATATGCACGCACTTTGCTCGGATAAAAAGAACCTCCAGGAAATAAAAGCCGTTTTTTCGCAAATATATGAGGAATCCGAGAAAGCCGGCAATATCATCCTGTTTATCGACGACTTCGACAAGTATGCCTCCGAAGGCGAAGGCAGGCTAAATCTGACGGATGTCATCGAGAAATTTGCCAGAAGCTCAATTGGGTTAATCGGTTTGACGACGCCTGACGATTATCATCAATTCCTCGAAAAAAATAGCCTCCTGGGAGGCCTGTTTGAGGAAATTTTCCTATTGGCCCCTGATTTAAAAACCGTCATCACGGAACTGGAAATATCCATTGTGCCGGTCCTGGAACGAAGATATAACACTGTCATTTCGCTTGCGGCCGTTAAAAAAACCGTTGAGGATGCCGACCGTTATCTGACAGCAACGCCTTTTCCCGGTAAAGCGATAGAACTGCTGGAGAATGCCATTATCGCCTCTAACCGTAATAAATTTATCCGCAGCGATGATATCGATAAATACCTGACAGAGAAACTGAAGATTCCCATAGGCAAACTTCTTGAAGGTGAAAAGGAAAAACTGGCTAATCTGGAAGACTACCTGCACCGCCGGATAATCAACCAGCAAATGGCCATCAGGATGATCGCCTCCGCTTTAAGAAGAGCCAGAATGAATGTCTCTTCCTCGGAGAAACCCATCGGCTCCTTCCTTTTCCTGGGACCGACCGGAGTCGGCAAGACGGAAACGGCTAAAGCCCTAAGTTCCGTCTATTACGGAGGGGAAGATAAAATGCTGCGTTTTGACATGAGCCAGTACCAGGGCGAAGAAGGCATGGCCAGGCTGATAGGTTCAAGCGCCGGTCAAAAAGCCGGGGAGCTGACTACAAAATTGAGCGTTAACCCCTTCAGCCTGCTTCTTTTCGATGAAATTGAAAAAGCCCCCAAAGAAATCCAGCATCTTTTTTTAACGCTTCTGGACGAAGGTTATCTGCATGATGCCTCCGGCAAAAAAATTGACTGCCGGCAGACAATTATCATCGCCACATCAAATGCCGGATCGGAATATATCCGGGAACAGGTCGCCGCAGAAGCAAGTCCGCAAAAACTGCAGGATCAAATTGTTGATCACGTCTTGAGAGAAAAAATATTTTCCCCTGAATTTCTCAATCGTTTTGACGGGACTGTGGTTTTTACGCCTCTGTCCCAGGGACATCTGAGGCAGGTAGCCAGACTGATGCTTGAAAATTTAAACTCCAGAATTGCCCAAAAAGCCATCCGGGTCAACCCCAGCGACGAGCTGGTCAACTACCTGGCTTCAACAGGCAATTCCCGGGAATTCGGAGCCCGCGCTATGCGCAGGACGATTGAAACAACTCTGGAAGACTATATCGCCAAGAGGCTTCTGGACGGCAAGCTGAAGGAAGGAAGCCAAATAACGGTTGACCCGAATTTATTGACTGACTATTGACATATTATTCCGCCTCGTTTACGCTTAATTTAATTATTAATTTTACGTAATTTTAATCTCTATGATGGATAAGCTGCCCAAAAAAAAGTTATACATCCTGCTCTCACTGGTACTAATTCTTCTGGTCGCTCTCCTTTTCTCCCTCTTTAAACAGAAACAAAACCCCGCCGACATCATGACAGAGCAATTATTCACGGATTCTGAATCGGACACAGCAAGCAGGCAGCAGACCCGTTTGACATCTCCGGTGATGACTTTCAGTGAACTCAGCGGCAATTACAGCGGAACGGCAGTTCCTAACAGTGTGAAAGTCTATAATTTCAGAACAAATTACTCCATTCCTTACCTAGCATCTGTTGCCCAGAAATTCGACCTGAACCAGAACAAAAGCGAGGGCAATACGGTGATTTTCTATAATACGGAAGATCCTGAAAACGCAGGTTACCTGAAATTCCAAACTAACAGCGGCAATTATGAACTGGTTTCCTACCGTGATTATTCGCTGCCGGGAGGCGCCGGCTCTGAAAAAGAGTTTGTCAGAAACTACCTGCTTGACTTAGGTTTGATTGATGAAACAGTAGAATGCCCTGTCACCTACTCCAGAAATGATATAAACGGATATATATTTGTGGAATGCCATCGCGATTTTGTCAAAGCCGGATTGCCGATATTAAATTTTTCAGGTCTTCTTAATGTTTCCAATGAAACCAGATTGAATCAGCTTCAACCCGGGATGACTGACAGCCTGACACCGGAACAGCCGGAAATCGTCAACACCTCAACAGGAGAAGACGGCAGAATGAGACCTGATGATTTCAATACAGTCACCGTGGCACTGGGTGGAGGACAAGGTATGAGAATCACCTCCAATCTTAAATTAATAGATTCGGAATTGAGTTATGGAGCGGAAAATCTGATAAATCCCGATGAAGCTTACCTGCAAATGACTTCCGGGATGGCCAACCTGTCTATAATTGTACCTGATAACACGGAAAACATCGCCTGGGAGGAGATATTTCCGGAAAACAGGGCAGACAACCTCCGGGCTGAGGTAACTGATTATATCCTGACTTACCTGGAAAATCCGGCAAGCAATAAAATGATAGAGCCGATGTATGTTCTAAAAGGCAACGCTGTGACTAAAAGCGGATTCAACACAACCTTTATTATGGCTGTACCGGCGCTTAATAACCGCCAGGTTTTTGCCGGTGAGGTAGCCGGGGTTACTGAGGCACCTGCCCTGGATGATGAATCGTTGAAACTGGGCACTTTTAATCCCGACCAGGCAGGAACCGTCACCAATGCTTCACCATGTGTCCCGTCGGAAAGCCAGCTGGCGCCTATCATAACTTTAAGCGGCTATGGCGACGTGGGAAAATTTACCATCAACAATCAGAACCAAAAACGCGCCAACAACTGGTTCCTGATCCCGGCAACAGTTGAGCCGCTGCCTGAGATAAACGCAGTCATAGCTGAATTTGACTCTTTGGTAATTGATGAAAAAGGCAGCCAGGATGAAGTCAGGGAATTAAAAATGCTGCGGGAAGAATGGGAAGATTTTAATTTTTGCCCGTTAAGATTAACCGGTTCCTCCCCAACCTTGTTCGTCTACGGGGATGAAAGCCGTGAATATACTCTGACAATCGGCGGGTCATTGACATATGCTTATCCTGAGGCTGACGGAAATAGCTGGAAAGTCAGAATTGACGGAGCAGGTCTTAAGGTCGGCCGGACTAAAGTAGGATCAATCTTTTATGAATACCGGCAGGTGGAATTCAACCAGCCTGACTCAGGCTGGACCAGCAGTCGGAAGGATTTAGACAAATTGGCAGGCAAAATCGCCCGTCAAACAGGTTTGAACCAGGCAGAAACCGTCAAGCTAAATTTTGAACTTGAGCTTGCTGCTTCCAAAGTTAATGCAGAAAAGCTTCTGGTCAGTCCCATCGACAACAGAGAGCTTGAGACAAAACTGCCTCTGACTGTCTCACCCGAAGTTGGGACTGCCAGGTATCATTTTACGGTAACAGCGTTTGTGAAGGATTTGCCGGAACCACAGCTGAAGCCTTTGGTCAGAAGTTCTGAAATGGTGGTCGAAGTCGGCGCGGTTGCCAGATAACCATAAATCGCAATATTACAAATAACAGGATTGCCTTCGGGCAATCCTGTTTGGTACAATCTAAAGCCAAAAGGCGCGTTGGCGAAGAGGAAACGCGGCTGTCTGCAAAACAGCTATGCGGGGGTTCGATTCCCCCACGCGCCTCCGGGATTTCAAGAACACTGACTGACTTTCATCTGTAAGGGGAAAATAGTATAATTTTTAAAATCCTTGGGGTGCGTAGTTCACTGGTAGAACGCTTTCCTGATAAGAAAGAGGCACATGGTTCGATTCCATGCGCACCCACATAATTCTATTGACCCAACTCTATCGAAATTGCGGCCAAAGCTGTACGCTCATCATCTTCACCCTGAGCTCCACTTACAGAGCAACGAAATAAATCCGCTCCTCTCGCCGATTGCAATTCATCTAAATCATCCATCCTGACTAAACCACCACCCGGATTTCCAACAGCCATAATATACGATGTCTGGGGATTTTCAAAATCGTTTTCTGAAAAATTTCCTGCCCCGAGAGGACCTACGCAGTCCGCTTCTATCAAGTCAACCGGCAAGACTTCTCTAGGAGGATCCTGTTGAGCTGCAGCTGCCTGCCGTAATACATCTTCACGATCACGGGATGAGCACGAGGCTAATATCATGGCCAGTACGGTCAGATAAAAAACAATTGACCTTCTGCTTAACCAGGATGACTCCGGACCTAACTTGTCTTTATACATATAAGTCCTATAGTATATTAAATGAAGTTAAAATATGCAAATATCTACTCAAAATAGATGGTGGGTTCTTCGTACAGGCGGAAGTTGCGGTTTTTCAGCATCTTCTCCAGCTCCCTGTTTTGATACTCTATACTACCATGGCTGAAAAATACCAGCGGCAGGTTGGCATTTAAGCACCTTCTTTTAATCAGATGCCTGGTAATGCCGGCCGGAAAAAGACTGCCCTGACGCACTACTTTGATTATCTGATGTCGGGCGAAAGTGGGAAAGACCGACATGATGTCGCATGACGGATGCTCTTTAAACATAAAACCTATGTCTTCCCTGGCGGCATTGGCCGGCAGCACTCCCCGCTCTATCCTGTTTGCATAAAATGCGACAATATCGTTTAACCTGATAATCTTCTCCAGCAAATTGCCGTTATAGGCAACCGTGATTACGTTTTTATGCTTGTCAACCAAAGTACAAAGCCTGTCCAGCCCTTCCGACTGAATATAGCGGTTGCGGACCTGATCCATCTTGCCTTCTTTGACAATCAGACCATCAACTTTCTTTAAATGGTCTCTCATATTTTCTATTTTGCCTGAAAATAGATGAACCCATGATCCCAGCTCAACATTCTCCAAGTCCTGGTAATCTATAATCTGTGCCAGAATTCCCGGAATCTTCATCATCCTGAATGCAGACAGCCTGTTCATGCCATCCAACTGGACAAATTTTCCATGCTCCAGCCGGGCTACAATTATGGGATTTGCCAATAAGCCGTCAGCTTTTAATTTATCTGCCAAAGGCAGTGCCCGGTTATCGTCAAATTTTTCATGCGGCAGGATATCTTTAAGCGGCACGACCTGAAGTTGAAAAATACCTGTTTTCATACGGGATTGTCCGGTTTAAAACCATCCAGAACTTTTACTATATCATCAGCTGCCGTAATACTGGCTTTCTCCAGAGCTTCATTTGTTGCGGCGCCGATGTGTGGAGTAGCAATCAGATTCGGCAGTTTCCGCCATTTCGAATCCGGCGGCAGCGGCTCCTGCCAATAGACATCCAAGGCTGCCCCAGCAATTTTCTTTGAGAACAATACCTGATAAAGGGCTTCCTCGTCAACTATCGGACCTCGCGACATATTTATCAGAAAGGCATTTTTTTTCATGGAGTTTAAAAGCAGGCTCCCTATCAATCCTTCGGTTGACTCGTTTAAAGCCAGATGCAGGGTGATTATATCGCTTTTCCGGAACAGGTCCTCCAGAGAACAGGTTTGGTGTTTCCGGTCATAAATCAAAACTTCAGCCCCGAAGGCTTTAAGAAGATCAACTACTTTTCGCCCTATGTGTCCGAAACCGACGACCCCTACCTGTTTGCCTGCCAGCTCACTGCCCCACAAATCATTTTTTAACCATTTGCCGCCGGCCATCGAACGTACAGCCCTATAGCCTCCTCTTAACAAAGTAAGCATCATCCAGAGCGTCAGTTCAGAGACAGCCTGGGAATTGGCATCAGGCGCATTGACAACGACAATTTTTCTGTTCCGGGCCTTTTTGATATCGATATTGTCGAAACCTGAACCAATTCTGGCAATTACTTTAAGTGTCTTGGCTTTGGCGATTACCGTGGCGGTAATTTTTGTACGGCTTCTGACTAAAACAGCCTGGTAGTCCCCGATTTCCCGAAGCAGTTCCGCTTCGGTAATGGAAGGCCTATAGGTAACTGAAAAACCCCTCTTTCTGAAATATTGCAGGGCTTTTTCCGAGACCGGATCGCAGATTAGAATATCCATAAATCACATTTTTTTAAGGGATTTTTCCAGGGCGTCCACAACTTCATTCAGGTTTTCCTTTTCTACCATGCCCATATGGGCAACTCTGATAATCCTGCCTTTGGTCTCCCCCATGCCCCCTGCTAAAATAACATTATATTTTTCCCGCAGAAATTCCAACCAGCGGTGATAGTCAATATCGCGTGGAATAACAATTGAAGTGACTGTCGGCGATGCTTCACTATCCGAAACAAACAGCTGTAAGCCGATTTTTCTAAGCTCTGCCCGCAGATAATCGCGCATCTGCAAATGTTTTTTAAAAATCTTTTCCCTGCCGGTTTTTCTCATATTCTCTAGAGCGCAATCCAAGCCGAACAGGACCCCGACAGCCGGAGTTGCCGGAGTCTGATTTTTGGCGGCAAAATCCCGGTACATATTTAAATCAAAATAATATTTGGGCATCAAAGCCTTCCCGTACCTTTCCCAGGCGCGGGCGGAAACCGAAATAAAGCTTAAACCCGGAGGCGACATCCAGGCTTTTTGCGAAGCTGAAACAGCCACGTCGATCCCCCAATCATCTACCGGCAGGTTGACTGCACCCATGCTGCTTATCGAATCGACCAAAAAGAGCGGCTTATTCGGATGTTGCCGAACTAGCGGTGAAATTGCTTCAACATCATTTAAAACACCGCTGGATGTCTCATTGTGGGTTATAAAAACACCTGCCGCATCTTTATTTTCGGACAATACCCGGATAACTTCCTCTTTTTCGCAACTTTTGCCTGCCGGAAATTTAACCCGGATAAGTTTAGCTTGGTATCTTTTGGCAATCTCTGCCCAGCGGTTGCCGAATTCCCCGACTGTAAAAAAAATCAGCTTGTCAGAGGGAGAGAAAAAATTAACGACTGCTGCTTCCAGGCCTCCCATGCCGGATGAAGTCAACAGAAACAGGTCATTTTTTGTCTGAAAAAAATACAGCAGGTTACCCGTCACCCTCTTCTGCATTTCCTCGTATTCACGTCCTCTGTGGCTGATCATCTGCCGGGAGGAAGCTTTGATTACATCAGGAGATAAAGGGGTCGGACCTGGAATTCGCAGATTTGGGGTTTTGCCTTTCATGACAATATTATCAGACAAAAAGACCTAACTATCAAGCCTTTAGCCAGGGGGAGTAACTGTCGGGCCTGCGGAAGTCTTGGTAGGAGTAAGAATGGTACCATAGCTGAAATTGCGGGTGTAAGTTTTCTCCCTCCCCGAAACAGTTGATTTTGTCCTTATTTCAAGTTTAACCTGTCCGTCGGCCATGTTGTATAAACAAATAGGATCAGAAGTGTAAGTCGACCAGCTGCTGTTATTTACGCGGTATGCCCACTGGGTAGTACAGAAGTTTTCACCCTGCTTATTAATGGCAATACACACCGGGTCTACATTTACGTTTTCACCCTCTTTGGGATAAGTAATTTCGTAAGGCTGGGGATCCAAATTACAGATAGGGGTGGGCGTTACGGTCTGGTCAAAAGTCTCGGTGACAACAGGATTTCCTTCGGAAATATCGGTTGGACCCGGAGACGGCACCACATACTGGGTAACTACTTTTTCAATGATAGTCGGGGCTAATGTTGTCTTATTGGTATCACTGGCATTTCCGTCTTTTTTTAAGTTATCGACGTTGATAATAATGACAGTCACCAAGACAGGAATGGTCAAAACCGCTGTCATGAGGTCAACCCAGGGCTTGCGGTCAGGCAATTTTTTGTACCAGTTTTTTACTTTTTCCAGCATTGGAGGAAGTATTATTCTATCACTTTGATTTTTTTTCTCAAGTCCGGAAAGCAATTTATCCACAAAAAATCCCCCTTATAAGGGGGATTTCCCGATTGACAGCCTAAAAGTGGTAGGAGTGACGTTTTTTGGAATAACAGACTTCCCTCTCAAGAAGCCATAATATTAATTACCCAAAACACGTAATTTAGAGAGTGGTTAAGTTTGTCCGCAGTCGTCCGACGAAAACGCCGGACTTTACAGACTTACTTAAAAAAATAGAAAGGAGGTGATCCATCCCCACCTTCCAGTAGGGATACCTTGTTACGACTTAGTCCCCATCACCGAGTTCGGCTTCAGTCCCGATAAATCGGGACCATCGGCCGCCCTCGACTTTGTTGGCTTGACGGGCGGTGTGTGCAAGACCCGAGAACGTATTCACCGCGACCTGCTGATCCGCGATTACTACCGATTCC
>Ga0075695_105_pt1 | contig 125302 bp, 113 predicted proteins | sample RifGroA2_FD_67696 | JGI IMG/M metagenome (GOLD analysis project Ga0075695, IMG submission 67696) | Microgenomates (Gottesmanbacteria) bacterium GW2011_GWA2_43_14 | reverse complement strand
GAATCGTTTAGGGGCAACTACCGTCATTTGGTGACTCCTTTCAAGGCAGACCGTTTATTCTACCTCGAAAGTGTCACCTATGTTTCTCAGCCTACTCATTCCGATTCAACCCTGGCTCAAATTATTTAAGGAATTACTACGGCCGACTCTTTTATCCCGAAGACTTTGCTTCGGATAAAATTACGCATTGGTTCCCAATAGCTCCTGGCCTTGGTCGAATCATAGACTTGGTCACTTTTACCGGGGATTACCATTTTCTCTCCTTCATTCTCAAGTGGAAATTCCGAATCAGGTGCATTTGAAAAAGAGACTCTTTCCATGTTTTTTAAGTTTGAAGCAACCGATTTGGCGGTCGGGCTTAATTTGATCAGATGGGCAAGGACTTTTGGATCTGATAAATTCTTTTTAAGACCCTCTAAATAATCACGCATAAAATCGGCAAAAGTACGATCGGTTTTCCCGAAATCATTCATAGCCCCATAGACTCTTAAGTCCCTGACATCTTGGCTTTCCAACCGCTCGATCTCCGGCAAAATCGCGTTTATTTGCGACACTTTTTCCTCAATGACAGTTACCGCATCTGCCGGATTTGCTTTTATCCGGTCCAGAGTATCCATTAAGTACTCCTGGATAACCCCGTTCATCATTATGCCTAATACTTGCCCGGCTCTGGACTCCCGCGCAAACATGCTGGTGGTAAATCTCGATCTGACAAACTCTAAAAGCTCCATGCCTTTCATGGTATATGTTTCGTTAGATTTGTACTCCTTATGAAGCAAGTCATTATAAAAGCCTTCTCCTTCACCGATAGGCACATCTATGCCATTGGGAAAGACTACATCAACGATAGCTTCAAAAGAATCAAAATCCACTTCCAGGATCATATCTACCGGTATTCCTGAGACCTCCTCCATTGTTTGGGCTTTGAATTCGGGAGAGTGCAAGATGTATTTGCCTTCTTTGAGCTCTTCCTGGTTGTACCATGTAATGCTGTTTAAAGGATCACCATTTAATTCCGGAGCTAACTCATAGCGGTCATGGGAAACAATTGACAGCTTTCCGGTATCATCTAAAACTGCGCTTAAAATGATATCCGCATGTCCTTCATTGCCGAACATCTTGCCGTGTACAAATTTTTCACCTGTACCTTTGCCGAAAATGACAACATGCATATAATTCCTGTCTTTTAACGCTTCTTCTCCCCCCAACAGCTCTTTATGGAGCTTTTCATCAGCATCCGGCATTGCTTCAATCCTCTCCAAAGTTTCTGTCTTGAAATAATCCAAAACGTCTTTCATCAAAAACTCCAATACATTTTCGGCTGTTTTTGGATTTTCCGGGGCTTCAGGCTGGATAGCTTTTGCTACCTGAACAGCATCCGGAATCGGAGTTACCGGCACTTCCCTGTTTACGTCCGATTCTGAACTGGACGTTTCGACGGGAATATCAGAAGGACTGTCCAGGCTGAATTCCATAGCTGCCACAGGTTCAGGGTTTAAATATGATTTAACCAGTTCTACTGCTGTTTCTACTGCCTCCGGAGCCGCTTGGAGTGCTTTAATTCCCAAGGGAGCTCCTTCAACTGCTATCCGGGAAGCAGCCTCCGCGATATTTCCGGCGAGTAAACCTAATTCCTTAATCTCATCTGCAGCCTCATCAACATAGTGGACCGCCGAATCTATCACTTGGTGAGCTTTAGACGAACCTTCTTTAAGCAAATCGGTTACAAAATGGGTCTCGTAAGGAGAATCTTCCGTTGTTTCAAAAGGTTGCCCGATAAATTGGAATTCCGGATTTTCAATTATATTTTGAATCGTCGGTGCATCAGGATTGCGTAAATGAGATGCGACAACAGCTATCGATGAACCCAGATACATAGAATTTCCCAATACAATCTTAAATTGCCGCTGTCTCTCATCATCCCCCTTCCATAATAAAAACCTGTTGTATAACTGCTCCAATATTCCCGGTGAACCGGATGGAATTTCTTCATGCTTTACGCGGGATATGGCCTGCTTTAATTTTCCTTCAATTTTTGCTGCCAGTCCTAAAAATCCGCCTAATCTTCCCTGCTTTCTGCGGCCCTGTTCAGCCTTCAATTCTTTAAACTCTGACCTGAGCTTTTCTTTTTCGGTCTCAGGCAGCCACTTAGCTTCAAGTAGCCTGGCGACTGTATCGATCCTGTCATCTCCGGATTCTTTTGCCACATCCTCAATCGCTTCTCTCAGGCTTGTTATGTTGTTTATTTTTAACAACCGCTCCTCAATAAGCATTCTTAATTTCAAAGTCCTAATCATATCTTCATCAAGACCTCCTGCTTCAGACCAGTTTTGCGGCGAATTTTTTCTGCGGACATATTCTGCAATAAACGCCTCTTTTTGATCGTCAGGGATTATCTTGTTAAATCCGCCCATTTGTTCCCAATCAGGCTGATCGGCCAATCCTCCTTTGAGAAGAATATCCGGAGCTTCTATTTCCAGGCGTGTCCGCAAAACTCCGGTTTTTAACGAGGTATCAAAAACACGATTTACAGAAGGTGCTATTTTTGTTATTGGGGATGCTTTTGGGTCTTCCGGTCCAACCAGCGCCTGTCCTATGACTTCCTTCAACCTGTCAGTCACTTCTTTTTGCCGTCTCTCAAGCTTTTCAGCCTGGTTTTGGTTTACTGTTTTTGATCTTTTAAGGTCATAAGCCAGCTGATGAAGCATAAAATCGCGCTCGAAAGAATCGTCAGTGAGTTTACTTACCTCGGCGATCATCCGCCTGCCGGCTACTGATAAAGCACGCTCGCTTTGTTTTTCGGTTGCTCCGAAAGATATTAGCTTATTCTTTAACAGTCCGGCAGTATCTCTCCATGGTGAATTACTGACTTCCATCATTGCCCGGGCGGTAATTTCATCAGCTTTGCGTATCTGAGCTTCAAGGGATTTTGAGGCGGAAAAATAGAAACGGTGCATGTCCGTCCATTCGGCCCGTTTAATCCCTTTAACTTGAGATTTCATCTTCTCAATTAATACAGTAGCCGAATCCCTATCCATGACGTCTTCGTCATCAAACCTCACTTCCTGATGAATTATCTCCGACACCTTCTTTTTTCCTGCTGCCGATAAACCCTTGTATGTTTTTTTACCCCTGGTTTTCTCTTCAAGAAGTGAAGGCAGTTTGCTTAATTCTTCCCAGGTTACTTTCTTATCAGCAGGGATGACCTTTAATTCATCCGGTTTTGCTTCATCACGGCCAATTTCTATATAATCACCGAACAATGTACGGTTTATTCCCGAAGATTTAAGTCTTATCGGAGTTTCTTTGGTATCGATTTTTATAGGTAAACCTTCGCTTTGCATAATAATATTTCAGGAGGCAGACTGTCTGTTTAATCCGGTTAGTGAATCTATCAGAAGATTATTTATAAAATGATCAAAACGGCAATCAAGCTTATAGAGTCCGTCGTCAATCACATCAAGATATCCAAGGAGTAAAATTAACGATTTGCAGGCCGCCCGCGAATTGTCAGCCTCTGAGGTATTGATCCCATGCAGATCATCCATAAGATTTGATAATTCTTTATCACTTAATTGTTCTTCCAGAAACACCAGGAATTCACGGGAAATTTCACCGTAAATTTTCAAGTATAACTTCTTATCTACTGCTGCCTGGCGAGAACCGTTAAACAGCCTGAATCGTTTGCGAATCCTTGAATCCAGTATGCTGAAGAAATCCTGCAATTGTTTTATGGTGGTTGTCTGAGGGTAAGAATGAATTTTCAATCCGGGCATCATATTCATACTAATTCAATATGTTATGTCGTTCAAACCCTTCTTATCCGATTCTTACACTCAGATATTAAAATCAGGCCTTCATGAGGATTTGGATCATACCGGTCGGGGGCTTGATTCTGATTATTTCCGTCTTATTCTTATTACCCAGGTTTATGCCCGATCAGGATCCGACAGGACCGGTGAAGTCATTCATCGACATAATGCAGCCATCGCTGACTCCCGAAGGAGACTCAAATGATGAATCATTTGGAGGCGCTCAACCGACACAGGAAACGGAAGTAAACAGCGGAACGGTCAATGGCACCGCAACTGCTGTTGCGCCGACTCCGTCAGTTATTCCCCGTTCAATCAACGGTGAAATCAAAATCATCAATAAGTTCGAAATTCCTATCAGCCGCGTGACCGTCATCTATTGCCAATCCGATGATATTCCGGTAAACGAACAGAGCTGCAGTCAGTCTGATTTCGGCCAGCCGCAAGTAGGCGGTAATTACGTCTGGTTTGACTATAACAGTCTATACTTCCAATATTACCGTTATTTCCTGATTGAAACTGCCGGCAACACAGCTATGACTGAGGGTAAAAGATATATAATCGCCTGGGCTAAAGCCATAGCGGGGGGACGTGAATATATTTCTGATATGCAGTGGGTAGCGGTTCCCTTTCCGGGTAAATACAATTTTGAAATTAGCGTATCAGCTCAGTCCCCGAAGCCGTAATTGAGGTTTTCCGGAGCTTCCGTAACCTCAAAAACAGGACTCTCTACTTCTTCAACAACGGGCGCTCCCACTCTCTGATCATAGGCGCCTTCAACCTGCGGATTGCCGGTTCCGTCCCAATATTCGTCGGTCATCACCTGTGGTTCCGGCGCTGCTGTCGGTTCCAATTGAATGGTAGCCTCAGGAGCAGACGGAGTGATTTCAATGATGTTATCGGGCGGGGTTTGCACTATTTCAACAGGCTTCATGTAAGCCCTGGCCGCAACAGCCTCAGTTGTATACAAAGCCTGATCGCCTTTTTGAGGCACGATGGCAAAATAATAGTTACGTCCAGGTACGAGATGACCCACGGTATATTTATTGGTTTTACCGATATTCAAAGCCCCGTATTGGTATTCCCCCATTCTCTCACCGTAAACCACATGGAAATTATCAGCATCGATGGTCTGCCATGACAATGTGACTTGACCGACTCCGGGTCCTGACCAGGCTTTCAGGATTGATGAAGCCGGAACTGCAGGCGTTTTCGCCTGTGATACGGGACCGCCTGTATTTGTGATGACTGCCCCACCGTACCCGGCTGTTTGGGATATTTCAGCGGAAAAAGGACTTGATGTGCAATCACGGGCTGCCGCCAGACGGAAATAATATTTTTGGCCGGGATTTAGCAGGCTGACTGTATATGAACGGGCTTCAACTCCGCCGATGTTGTCAGCCCCATACATATATTGTCCGGAAGATGTTCCGTAAGCCACAGCATACCGGTTGGCGAAAGGCACTTCATTCCATGAGAGCGTTACCTGTCCCGGTCCGGGACCGCTTTTGGCCCAGACTTTATCCGGCATAGGAGGATATGGACCCCCGCAATCTGAGGCTTTGATCAATTCGGGCTTGAAAGCCGACAGGCTGACCAGAGTCAAAATGGTAAAAGCGGAAGTAAGAAGTTTCTGATGAAATTTCATCTATTTATAATCTAAGAATTTATTTCCCTATTTGTCAACCTATTATTTATTCCCCTATCTGTATAACAATATGCTAAACAATAGATCAAAATACTACAACATACCCCCACATTTGGTGTATTGACAGAGATCTTTTCCATATGTTTTGCTGGATATAGAACCTGTCCGGATTTTTCTAAAGGTAATTTCAAGATGGGAATATTTGTTGTTGTGTCAGGCTAAATATATAGAACAATATTGATATATGATTTCACAAAAAAAGAACTCGAAGAAAAAAATAGTCAGAAAATCTGTTCCACGAAAAAAATTAGCAGCCAGAAAGGACAGGATTGTTTTTGATGTGCCTGTCATGGGCTTGACCGCCTATTTCAAAAAAAATGAACGCCAAGCCGTAAGCAAACCTTCCAAATCAAAAACAGTCAAAAAAACCAAGACCAAGACCTCAAAAAGAAAAATTAAGGCAAAAAATAAGCGGCGGGTGAGGATTTTGCGGCCTCTGATTCTGCTGCTTTTAATTATGGCATCTTCGTCTTCTGTGGCTTTTTATTTTCTGGTTTTAAAAGACCTGCCCAACCCCCGGCAGCTGGCCCTGGATAAACCGGCTATGACAACAATCATCCGCGACCGGAACGGCCGGGTTTTGTACAGGGTTTACAACAACGCTAACCGCGTCCAACTTACCTGGGACGAAATTCCTGAAGTGGTTAAAAATTCGACTATAGCTATTGAAGATGCCCAATTTTACAAGCATCAGGGAATCTCCCTGAAAGCCATTACCAGAGCATTGCTGCATAATTTGCGGCAGGAGGACGTCACCTTCTACCAGGGCGGCTCGACGATTACCCAGCAGCTTATCAAAAACCGCTTTTTTTCACCGGTCAAATCCTATGAGCGCAAAATCAAAGAAATCATACTTTCTGTCTGGACGGAATTTGTCTTTGAAAAAGAGGAAATTCTCACTTTTTATCTGAATACGGTCGGTTACGGAGGGCCGGCTTACGGAATTGAAGCAGCCTCACAGACGTATTTCGGTATTCCGGCCAAAGATCTTACGCTTGCCCAGGCAGCTTTTTTGGCAGGACTTCCTGCTGCACCGACCACTTTCTCCCCATTTGGAACAGAACCGGAAATCTCCGAGCACCGACAGGCAGCAGTCCTGGAAAGGATGGTCAAACTTGGCATGATCAGCCAGGCTGATTATCTTGAGGCAGTAAATGAAGAGATTGTTTTTGCACCCCAGAAGATTGACATCGCCGCCCCGCATTTTGTGATGTATGTCAAACAGGAGCTGAGTAATAAACTTGGGGAAAAAGTTGTCGAGGAAGGCGGTCTGGATGTGACGACTACCATTGATATGGACATTCAAAGCAAAACAGAGGAGCTGGTCAGGAAAAACATCGAAGAACTGGGAGACCGTTACAACATCAACAATGCGGCAACACTGATAACCTCTCCCCAGTCAGGTGAAATCCTGGCTATGGTCGGCTCTGTCGATTATTTTGACAGGGAAAACGACGGGCATTTCAATGCCGTCCTGGCGCGCCGACAGCCCGGTTCCTCCATCAAACCGGTAAATTACGGCTACGCCTTTGACCACGGTTTTACACCTACCAGTGTCATACTCGACGCTCCGGTCGTTTACCGGACCCCTCATTCCCAGGAAAGCTATGCTCCTGTCAATTATGACGGCAAATTCCACGGAAACGTAACGCTGCGTTCAGCTCTGGCGAACTCTTATAATATTCCGGCCGTAAAACTGCTGGAAAAGGTAGGAGTTAACAATATGATCAAAACAGGAATCGCTATGGGCATCAACAGCTGGTATACCATCCCGCCGATTGGTTTATCCCTGACTCTGGGCGGCGCTGAAGTGACCATGCTGGATATGGCCAGGGCTTACGGCACCATTGCCAATATGGGTGTGAGAAAGGATTTGAAATCGGTTCTGACAATTAAAGACAGTAACGACAGCGATGTCACTGATAATTTTTACCGGAAAAGCAACCTGTCACTGGTAGGTATGGCGGAAGCCTCAACCGGCGATCAGGAAATAGCCGAAGGCACACAGGTGATTTCTCCCCTGTCTGCCTACTGGCTGATTGATATCCTTTCTGACAAAAAAGCCCGGACACCGGCTTTCGGCAACTATGCCCGTTTGAGCGTGCCTGAACATAAAATTGCCGTCAAAACAGGCACCAGCAATAGTTTCCGTGACAACTGGACCATCGGCTTTTCGCCTGATTATTTGGTGGCGACCTGGGTCGGCAATAACGACGGATCCTATATGAACCGGAATTTGGTTTCAGGTATAACAGGTGCTGCTCCTATCTGGCATGACACCATGACTTATCTTTTGGAAGGCAAAACACCTTCGGATTTCCCCAAGCCGGAAGGCCTGGTACCGGTCAAAGTCTGCGCCGCCAACGGCCTTCTGACCTGTGCCAATTGTCCGGAAGAAAAAATCGAGTATTTCACGGTTGACAAGGTGCCGACCAAAAAATGCTTTTTCCGGCCGGCCCCCGAATGCGAAGAAGCTAAAAAACAGGCTGAAGGCAAAAGCGACGAAGAAAAGAAAGCCCTCCTCTCCGGCTGCCCCTTTGTAAATTAAATCAAGGCTTCGCCATCTCAATCTTTTCTTGTGCCTAAAATAATATATAAGTAGTATAATCCATAAAATTCCATATCAATTCCGGAAAAATATGCTATGAGTACCGCTTTAGCCAATTTGGAAGCACAGGAGAATTCTGACGAAAACCATCTTTTTGTATTGAACCGTCAAAACGGTCCGCCAAAAATTCTCTTTTCACTGCATGCTCCCGGACCGTATGCCTCACTGTCCCCGGTCCTTCATCAGTTAGTTGACAGGCAATTGTCTGTTGCCTGTATTTCATCAGGTGAAAATGGAGGTATCGATAGTCGGATAAGGAATGACTTTTCCAACGATTATCAGGAAAATCCTTTTGATTTGTCAACTAATCTCAATCCTGACCTTTTTGTCGTGTCTTTTGATCCTCAACAAAAAAGACTGATTTCAATAATAGAAAAAACCCTGGCAAAATCTAATCCGGCTTTGGTTGTGATCGAAGATTATCCCGGTGACTGCCGGCAGATCCTTGAAGAAATGCTTCAAAAAGGGATCATGCCGGAACATGTCCTCGTACCGGTGACGGACCAACAGGAATCCTATAAAATACTATATCCGAATCTTTCCATTACCACGGTTGGTAATCCTGCATTTGACCGCATATTGCCCTGGAAAGAAGAGGATTCTGCTCAAATAAAAGAGTTGTTTAACACCACACCAGATTCTGTAGTTGTATCATATATCGGTTTACCGACACAGGACTTCCCGCGTACTGGATTCGGGATTGAAGTTGCAGGTATAACTACCTGGGACAGTCTGGAATCATTTGCCCTACAACAGCTTATCAAGCTAATGCATTCGGTTGCCCAATTGCGCCCGGAAAATCATTTCACGTTTATCTATAAACCACATCCGAGAGATAACTCTGATTTGATGCCAATCGTTAATATCAAACATCCCGAAAACCTTCAGGTCATTTCCGGATCACAGCAATATTGGGAAACTCATAATATTCAACCATCGAAAATTGCCCAGTTTTCTCATATTGTTTTTGCCGTAATGTCAACCGTTTTGGATGAAATCGCCATCCGCAACAGTCTGAGCGGTACGACTTTCCCCCTGCCGGCCTCGCTTATACCCAAAGGATTTTCTCCCGGTTACATGAATCCTGATCCGAATTCTGTCTTTCACCGGATAAATTTCTCTACTTTGCCGATTGTAACAAACCACGCATCTAGGCTTATTGAGTCTCCTGACGATCTATATCGCGTTGTTTATGATATCTTGCTCGGTCGCCATGAATGGTTGGAACAGATGAAGAAACATCAGGAAATTTTTGCCCAAAAATATCTTTTTCCCCATCCTGATGCAACAAACAGGATATTTTCAGTCATCAACGGATATTTATAATAAATTAGCTGTATTACTGTGTAACCTCCCGGATTCTCCGGATGGTTTGAAGCTACACCTTCCGAATGTATAATTCAACCATGGCAATTTTTGAAAAGCTTTTTACAGGCAAGACTGTAGGCGATATCGATATGACCAGACGCGACTTTCTGAATCTTGCCAGCGCCAGCATGACTTTCTTAAAAATACCCCATCTCGAACGACCAATAGCTAAGGAGTTAATTGACATCGGGTCAAACTCCCTGATTGTGGACTTCGTCAAAGATGAAAATTCGCAAAATGATCTGCAATCACTTTTAAACGCAATTCCCTCAGCGGACTCTGTGCCCCCGGGGACGGAAATACCCTATCTGTTAAGCTATCTTCTGGAACAAAAAGATAAGCTGGCCGAATTTTCCCGGAATGATCCGCTTCTGAAAATGATTTTTTCCAACCTGGCCTATTATTCCGACCACGGCGAACAGGTTGCAGACAACTACAGCTTGTGCCTGCAAGAACTGGGTTTTAAAGGAAATCCTGTCCTTTTGCCTCTTCAGAATTTCCTTAAAAATATCTCTTTGGACAAAGACGGAGATGAAAATATGGTTATATCCGGGGAAATCGATGCTGATTTACTTACCGCAGAGCTGGCGAAGTATCCCGATCAGAAGATAATCAACCTGAGCTGGCTGTTCGGGAAAATTAATCTCAAAATCGTCCAGTACGAACGTGACATTTCCCATCTAACCATAGGCCGACAGGCAAAAGTCCGCCAATATCAGATCGGTAATAACAGTTTGTATGCCGTTGCTCTCGACAATGTCACTTTCCGGGATTTTGCCAAGCCGGTTATGAATTTTAACGGTCAATATTATATCGAAGACAACCGCGGTTTCAGGCACAAATTGGGCGCCACTCCGGAAATTGCCGAAGAAAACGAATATGAACGCCTAAAAAAGCTCGTGCCTCTTAAGAAACGGCAGGAAGCAAAATTGGAGATCATCGAAAGTTACAGCAGTGAAACAGCTGCCGAAAGCCTCGAACCGTTGATTAAGCTCTGCGGGAAATTTTCTGATAAGTTGTTTGTGGCTGCCGCAGGCAATGCCGGATCAGACATCCGCCGGGTAAGGAAAATTTACGGCAATAAATGGCCGGATAATCTGCTTTTAACCGCTGAATGGAAACCCAGGTTTAAAGACGTTTTGAAAAATGCAGATTTAATAAATAAAGTATACGGCGCGGACGTTTATGAAAAGTCATCTGATGTCCATGCGGGGTATGGGACTGGAAGCAGTTCACGGACGACAGCCGATTTTACCGCCATGGCCGCTATTTTGAGCCATTTCCCTTCGAAATTTCCACCTGGACTTTTGAAACCGGCCTATATCCGTAAAACCTTAATGGAGCTCTATTGCAGTCCAATTTCTTATATAGTCCGTGGCCCCTTGGACATGGTCCAGGCTTATGACGAACCTGCAGGGCTATTAAAGTGGTATGAAGTCTATTACTTTTTCCAATTGCTACACCAGAAATTGACACAGGACAAGCAAAACGCGAAGCGGATCCCTTGAGGAATTAAATTTGTTACCTGGTCATCAATACGTCAACATCAGGCATAGTACCGGGAATATGATGTTCCGATGTCCGGTTAATTTCTTCTGCTTGAGCATGCCTTGCACTCTCAAAACCGGGTTTCGCGTTCTTTAAAGCAACCTCTCCTTTCCGCTCGTCAACACGAACTGCCGGTCGCATGGTATTCCACCTATATTTGCTTTCCTGATGCTAATAATTTAATATTTAGCCCAGAAAATTAAAGTATTTTGTTTTATCACATATGCCGCAACCTGCAGAAACAGTTACAGCAGAACGAAAATCAGCCCCCGATAACCGTCTTCAAGAAATTGCCCCAGCTATTGCTTATGATTCTAACGGCATAGTTTTAATTACCGGATTATCCAATCCTGAACTGGCATCCTCTATTGGTGAATTGCTCGCAAAAAAGGTAGATAATTCCATCACAATCTTCCCCGATGGTGAAAGTCTGGCACAGCTGTCAGGTGATCTCAGAAAAAAACACGCTTTTATCATCCAACCAACCTCGCCGCCTGTTAATGAGAATATAATGCAGACTTTGCTGATTATTGATGCAGCCAGAAGAGCTTCTGCAGGTGAAATAACAGCCGTTATCCCATATTTCGGTTATGCCCGGCAGGATCGTAAAAATAAACCAAAAGTATCCATCAGTGCCGCTATGGTTGCTGATTTATTAGTAAGTGCCGGAGCTGACAGAATAGTAACTATTGATATCCACTCAACCCAGGCGCAGGGCTTTGTAAAAATTCCCTGGGATAATCTTTACGCCAGCAGCGCCTTAGTTCCGATCATGAAGGCATACGGACTGGGACAACAGAAAGTGCTTACTCCGGATCTGGGCGGATCCCAAAGAGCGGGTGCTTACGCTCAACTTTTAGGTGAAAATATTGAAATGGCCGCAGTTTATAAACAACGCGATACGTCAGGTCGATCTAAGGCACTATTCTTATCCGGAGACGTCGATGGTTATGACATATGGATCGTTGATGATTTAGGCGCCAGTTTAAGAACACTGGTTGACGCGGCTGTATTGGCTAAAGAGAAAGGTGCCCAAAGGATCGCAGCTTCAATTGCACACGGCTTATTTTTAGGAGACGCATTGGAAAAACTGGATAACTCTCCCATAGAAATACTCCTTGTCACTGATACAATCAATCATCGTACGGAAGTGCGCAACCATCCAAAAATTCAAATTGTTTCAATCGCTCCTCTCCTGGCTAAAGCTATTCAACATATCCATACGGGACAGGAATTAGAAGAGTTATTTATTTAAGACTCCTTCTGAGTGCTTTGACTTGACATTAGTCCTATAGTCTGATAGCATTCCACTTCTTCAGTTAGTACCCCGGGCTTTTTTCCTAGAAATATCTTTCCTGTACCGGCGGGATGAATATTTTTATGAAAAAGCTGTTTGCCATAATCTCGATCCCGATTCGGATCCTCATCCAGACATTCCTGATGAGCCATCTTTTTGTGGCTAAAATCGATGCCGCCACCCTGACTAATCCCCGGATCATTCCGACTCCTTCGCCAGCCTCGAATTCTGCTCCGGCAGGCCAAGCCGAGGCCAAATTAGCTCCATCCGACGGCCGTTCCTGGACCAGATTCAAACATAAGGATCTTATATTCGATACCTCTCAAAAATACAGCCTCGATCCACAGCTGATTTATGCCACCATTATGACTGAATCTGACGGAAACGAGTTTGCCTACCGCTTCGAACCGTCCTTGAATGAAGCCAGCTATTGCATGGGCCAGCTTCTGGAGAGCACAGCCCGCTCATTAGGTTTCCGGGGCAAAGCCTATCAGTTATTCGAGCCCGGAACCTGTATTGACCTTATCGGCCGCTACCACAAGCAGATGATTGAAAATTACGGCCAGTTATCGCCCCACCAGCTGGCCAGAGCCTATAATACCGGTTCGCCCTGGAAAAGGCCTGTTTGGGGGCATCTCAACCGCTTCAACTCCTGGTACTACGAGGAAAGCTGAGGTTCTATAACATCTTCTATATTGAAACGATTAGGTTCAGCTATATAATGTTCAATTTCATCGTCACCGTTAAACGGAAGAATGCCCAAGATTCTCAAACTTAACACAACAGTCCTTTCTTTTAATCCCACATAGTCTAAATCTTCTTCGTTAAGTCCTTCATAGATTATTGCGTCCTGACTGTGAATTGATACTTTCTGCGGTTCTTTACCATTTGTACCGTTGATAACATTCCGGGGATTTGTTCTCAAAGCATTATAATCAATTCTTGAATTCACGGTTCCGCTTACAGCCTGCTGTTCATGCTCATATCTGATGGGATAACATTCTTCATACCGCGCTAATATACTTCTCACGGCTGATCCGAAAAGATTGGTTGCCTTACTTTCAACTCCAAATATAGTCCAGTAGTATTCTGCCGGAGAATGATCGGCGCCTTCAATTAAAATCGGATATCCGGTTCCATAGGTTATTTTTCTGGCTGTTTCAGCTAAACTGATTACATCCGCGTGACTTAAGAAGCCTATAAACCAGTTGAGATTATCTCCTGTTTGTAAGAACCCTCTTAACTCATCCCTGCGGGAATCAGAACCTGCAGAATTTTGATTATGTTCCCCTGCTTTTACTTCCTTTCTAATACTTTGAAACGTACGTCTTTTTCTCCAACCCATAGAATTCTCATCATTCTGATCTCCGGTCGTCAAAAATAATATGTCGGCTGCAATATCAGCTTTATTATTAATTGGAACAGCAGGACGCTCCGGATGTTCAATAATATCCTGAAGAAGTAAACGCATAGACATAATAGGAAGACCTTTATATGTTTCAACATCCGGTCTTACCGTACGTTGTAGTTTCTCTTTAAAAGACATAGGCCTATAATATAATAAAAAAGGTATTTAATGCAAACTCCAGCTTGTCCCGTCTGTCACAATCTCTATCTCTCCGTCCCGGTCAGTCCTGGCGACACGGGACTTTACCGATTCAAGCATGTCAAGGGCTTCCCTGGTCGGATGGCCCCACGGGTTTTTGCCGACTGAGATGACTGTCAGTTCCGGTTTTAGTCTATCCAGAAATTCCCGCGTTACACCTGTTTTTGAACCGTGATGAGGGAATTTCAGTATTTCTATGTCAGGAAGTTGGACTGTCCTGGCAATATCTGATTGTATTCTACTATCTCCGTCCCCTGTCAGTAAAGTATCAAACCCGCCATAGCTGAGGTGAAGGACGACGGAAAAATCATTTAAATTCTCACCTTCGGCTGATATTCCCAAAATATTACTGCTGCCTGTCGGTGGCAAGCTTTTACCGAGTTGTTCCGCCAGCCATTTCCTTTCCGGCCAGAGAACGTTAAACCTGACCTGCCCCAGCATAAAATAATCTCCCAGGTAAAGGTTTTTCACCTGTATGCCCTTTATTTCGATTTTCTTTTGCAGCTGGCGGAAATCCTCATAATTGCTCCCGGCAGGAACAGATACAAAATATTTCACATTATATCTGTCTATAACAGACAATAAACCTTTCAAATGGTCGTTCTCGGGATGGGTTAAAACAACTATGTCTATTGTCCGGTCATAAAATGGCATATTTTCCCCAAGACAATGCAAAACGCTCTCATCAGGCCCGCCGTCTACTAAAAGATCCAGATTATCAGGAGTTTTTATAAATATGGCATCACCCTGGCCGACATCGCAAAAAACCAGATGGAGCTTGCCATCGGGCCTGGAGGTAACATAGACAAAAAGCAATATTGCGCCGAACAGAAGCCCAAGCAGGAAAGGTATTCTTGCCACTAAAAAAAGTATAGTCTAGAACCTAATAGCAGCGCCAGGCACCCTGCTTAAAAAGTTTACGACCGACAGAAGGTAAGTCAAAGGTACCCACGTCAGCCAGGCTGGGATAAAACCTAAAGGCAGCCAAAATAGGCCAAAAACAGCCGCAGATAAACCCAGTACCATGATAGGCAAAATCGACCACTCGATTAATAGATTTGCTATAGGGGCTATCAGCGAGACCCGGTGAAAATAATATAAGATCAGTGGCAATGTAAAAATCTGGGCTGCCAGGGTGAGCCTGAAGTTTTCCCTGACTGCAAAAATAAGTTGTTCCATATGTCCAAAGGGATCCCGGCGCTCCGACTTTCTGTTTGCCAAAATAAGACCCAGCGTTGCCAGAAAGGAAAGCTGGAAAGAGATGCTTGAGAGATACGAAAAATCGAAGAGAAGCATTATCAGGCTGGTCAAAATCAAAGCCAGCAATGCCTGGTACTGCCTGCCAAAATAGATGGCCAGAAGACTCATTGAGCCCATGATGGCAGCCCGAACCACTGTTGGAGAAGATCCGACAAGCATTACGAATAAGGCTATAAGACCAATTGTCAGAAGCGAGGATATTTTTCTGCCGAGAAACAGGGTCATTTTGGCGGTTAAAGCTACCAGAATAGTAATATTCATGCCTGAAAGGGCGATAATATGGATCGTTCCGGTATCAATCAGAGCCTGGTAAAGCTCTTCGGGGAAATGTGCCTGGTAACCGAAAATAATGCCGTTTAATAGAGATGACTGCGGTTCGGGTAAAAGCCTATTGATGACCGGCAGAAACGGATTAGACACTTAAGAGCTTTGAAAGAAACTGCAGCCTTCTTTTTCTTGACAGCTTGGAAAAAATCAGGAATTGCCTTATCAGGAAAGTCCAAACAATCGTAAACATCAAAGTCATCACAAAAATATTTACGGGGTAATAGGATAAATTCAAGCCGTCTGACCGGAAAATGCTCATAAGCACCAAAAGCAGCACCGCCGTAATTGAAAATAACGGCTTATTGTAGCCTCCGAACCAGCCGCTGGTGAAAAAAATGCTTTTTGCTCCGGAGAAACCCCCGAAAACCGCGCAGACTGTAATCGCCGAGACGTAGACAAAAGACAGCCGGTGGATCAGGGGATAGTTGATTTCCAATAAAGCCAGAATGAATACCAGCATGTAGGTACAGACAAAAACAATATAATGGCTCAATTTCCCGTGAAAAACTTCATTAATGGCATAGATTTTGGAATTGCCGCTGCTTTTAATGTAACGGGAGAGTACTTTGCCTACGAAATGTACGCTCAAACCGACAAATCCGTAGATCAAAAACAGTATCCCGACAGCCAAAAGCGAGACATCCTCAAAATCCAGGATGGAGATCCTCGGCCTGGACATGATGTTTCTGACAATGAGGATCAGTCCGTAATAGAAAACAATCGGGAAAACAAGAATGTTCAACCAGTCAACCAGGGGGATATTTTTTATTACTCTTTCCTCCAGCCTCGGACGCCGGTAGGAAACAACGGCAATGAAAACAACCAGTGAAATCAGCAGTATGCCTGTCAGCATAACCTTACTGATTATATCATTAAATCGTCAGCTTATCCCTGATTTTATCGAAAAGGGCATCTCCCACGGCTTTCTTCTCCTTCAGTTCTTCAATTTTGCCGTAAGGCCGGCCTGAAATGATTTTTCCGGCGGTTACAGGACCTACACCGGGAAGAGCCTCCAGTTCGGCCTGCGAAGCATTATTGATATTGATAAGCCCGGTTGTCACGCCCAATAAATTATTCTCCGAAACCGCGAATGCTGAACCTGTTTGTTTCGCTTCCCCCCTGGCAGGTACATAAACCTTGCCCCCGTCTATAAGCCTGGCCGCTTTGTTAATGTTTTTCTCAATCCAGTCAAGATCTGCGTTATCGCTCAATCCCCCTGCTGATTCTAAAGCATCTTCTATTCTTGCCCCGTCGCTGAATTCATATAAACCGGGGTTCAGCACACTGCCTTCTATATCGACTTTAATCTGAGCTGAAGCCGAACTGTTTGCCTCGGTTGAAAAAACCATTCCGTCATCAGCCGGCATGTCCTTCCCCACCAGACTGAATGAAAAAATAGCAAGACCTGCGCCGAGTGCGGCCAGAATTAAAGGAAATTTATAATAGGAAATAAGATCCTGAAGTTTTTCGGTATTGACCAAGGGAGACTGTTCATCATCGAAAGACATAACCCTCCTCTGCCTTCTAGATTAACAAAAAACAGCCTTAAAAGTCTAATCCAATTTACTGGGAAGCCGGAAATCCCCCCTCACCAGCGGTTAAGCAAATAATCAGGCATCGGCTCACTTCCGACTGTTATAGAAATTCTTTTGTTTCATCCCTAAACCTAATTATCTTGAGCTGAAATTGGGAATTTATAGACAGGAAATTCTCCTTTTATGAAAGTTACTTGCGGTACTTCAGCAGATAATATTATAAAATCTGATTCTATTAATTCTCTTGTCCTAGCAAATGGATCTTTTGGTATAGTACCGTCTGCATCTTCTGAAAAAAATTCAAAGCCATTAATACCATGGTTAGGCACGTAAACCAAAACTAGTTGTGGCTTCCTCTCATATTCCTCCCAAAGTCTATAGGCGGCTGACATCGCTTCACTGCTCATATCCCGCATCGTATTTACTCCGCAACCTACATGAGGGAATTGCTGAATATCCATTTTTAAGTAAATCACCCGACTGTCATCAGATTCTAAATACGCTGTCTCTTTAGTAATCTCGAATGGTTTTCCATCGAGAGTAATTGATTCTAGGCCACGATGAGCATGAAAACCTGACCTAATGGCCGGGATTTGTTTTCCATTTTCCCCAAATCGCAATTGTCCATTCTCATCCTCAGATATGCCTATTGTTATTGTCTTTAAAGGATCTAATAATTCTTCTGCTTCAACCGAAGTTGTTTTCGATTCTAAATCCTCAACTTGAACGACATCAACTTTTCCGTCAGTTACGGAAATTACAGGAGAAATATCACCCGGACTAAGATCATATTTTACAGCTCCTGACGTACCCGAATTGGAAACTATATACATCAGCAAATCTTGTTCTTCCCAACTGTTTTCTCGTCTATGTAAGACTTTTAAATGAGGGATAACGGCGAAAAATGCCGATTCTGCCTGTCTGGAATATCCCAACATTTTTTCCTCCATTACGCCTAATATTTTTGAGTGTGTTAATTCTCTTACCATTATTGGCGGTGAAATGTACCCTTTTCTACCTAGCAATCTACCGAATTCAATCATACTTTTAACTTCTGTTGCATCTTGCCATACATTGCCCGGTATTATCATGTCATCAACTATATTTTGACCACCAACCTCCTTGGACGATCCAAATGCCATTAATTCATAAGCCAGATCGGTAAGTGAAGTAGGCTGCGGATGTCCACCTTCCATCGTTCCCAATATGGCATGATCCATAATCAACTCAGTATCCGTTCTTTTATATGGAACAATTATTGTTTTAAGTGACCCAAGTTTAGCCATTAACATCCTGTTAAAAATTACTGCTTTTTCATGGGAAAGGTTTTTTATATGTTCATCATTATCTTGAATAAAAATTAAGTTGACAAAATGAGGATGCAAGCCTGTTTTATTATCCGGTTTTAAATGAAGTCTCTTATTACCTATTTTACTGACAAATATCCAATTACGGTTCTCTGGCAACTCATCACGTAATATATCGGCAAATTCTTCAGTTGAAATCCTACTCTCTCCTAATGTATTCATGGCTTTATCGGATAATGCACCCAAAAAAACCGAATTAATGGCCACCAGATGCGATCCTGCTTCCGCCGGATTCTTAATCTTATTATCCGACTTTTCATCGCCATACCAATTGATATTGCCGTCACTCGCCACCAAAACTTGCGATCTATTCTGCAGGTATACCCGTCCGACTCCGTCGTTTATTAAAGCAACCATTTGTTCAATCGGTTCTATCAATTCCTGGCTGATTCCCAATGGTGCTTGAATAGAATCAACGAGTACTAATGGGTGTGGTTCATACCAGGGTAAATTTTCGATTTGCAGTATCTCGGGTTCCTGTTGATCTAAAACATCTATTTGCAGGCCGGGATAATAATTCTTTCCTATTTCCTTTGAATCAAACATAAACTTTTACTAAATAACAAAATTTATCAGACGGCCGGGGACAAAGACAGTCTTTTTGATTTTTTGGCCTTCCAGATATCTTGCCGTTTTGGCAGAACCGCGGACTGCTTTTCCCACCGCTTCCCGGTTTTTAGCGTCCGCAAGGGGAATTCTCAAACTGTCGCGCAGTTTCCCGTTGACCTGGACAATTATCAGCAAAGTATCTTCTTCCAGATATTTAGGATCGTATGACGGCCAAGCATGCATATGGATAGATTCTTTGCCGAACTCCAAATTTTTCCAAAGCTCTTCCGTCATATGGGGGGCAAACGGGGCCAAGAGCAGAAGCAGAGTCCTGATATTATCTTTAGTTACTTTTTTCTCATTTTCAGTTAACAAATTGACATACTCCATGATATGGGCGATAGCCGTATTGTATTTTAAGACTTGGATATCTTCGGTCACCTCTTTAATTGTTTTATGCATAACGCGTTTTAATTCTCCCCCGGTATATGTAAAATTGACAATTACCAGGCGCCAGACGCGGCCCAGGAAACGGAACATGCCGGCGATGCCTGTATCGCGGAAGTCTCCGCCTGCATCAAAAGGACCTAAAAACATCAAATAGGTACGTAATGTATCAGCTCCGTATTTAGAAATATATGTGTCAGGATTGATAATATTGCCGCGTGATTTACTCATCTTGGCTCCTTCGGCAATGATCAGACCGTGGGCGTAGAAATTTTTAAATGGTTCTTCGAAATCAAGATAACCGAAATCCTTAAAAGCCATGGTCACGAAACGGGAATACAACAAATGCAGGACGGTGTGCTCAGCCCCACCGGTATATTGTTCGACGGGGAGCCATTTTTTCGTAATCTCTTTATCCCAGGCAGTCTTGCCGGTATGAACGCTTGGGTATCTCAGAAAATACCACGAACTGTCTAAAAACGTATCACAAACATCAGTTTCCCGGGAAGCAGGCCCGCGGCATTCGGGACATTTTGTCTCGATGAAGGACTTCACTTTTGCCAATGGCCCTTTACCTGTACCTTCAGGTTTCCAGTCGGAAACATCAGGCAGCTCGACCGGCAAATCTTTTTCCGGGACCGGCTGCCAACCGCATTTTTCACAATAAATCATGGGGATCGGCGCTCCCCAATACCTTTGCCGTGAAATGCACCAGTCGCGCAGACGGTATGTTGTCACCCTCTTACCCCAGCCCTGCTTTTCCAGATAGTCCATCATTAACTTCGTTGCCTCGTGAATATCTTTACCGTTTAAAAATTCCGAGTTGACCATCAATCCTTCTTCTTCCTGAACCTGCTCTTCCCTTGTTATCTTTGATTTATCACCGTCGGACCCGACGACTACCCTGATAATTGGCAGTTTAAATTTCCTGGCAAACTGGAAATCGCGCCGGTCATGTCCCGGGACGCCGACGACTGCGCCGGTGCCGACATGTCCGAGGACGAAATCGGTGACATAGACGGGCATTTTGGTGCCTGTAAGCTGGTTTACAGCATAGTATCCGGTGGCGACGCCGGTTTTTTCACGGCCCTCGGCAATACGTTCCATTTCAGACTTGGACTTGGTTTTTTCCGCATAAGCTTTTATTTCAGGCTTTGAAAGAGAAACTGCAAACGGGTGTTCCGGCCCGATGACTACGAAAGTGGCTCCGAAATTGGTATCCGGCCGTGTGGTAAAACAGGTTATTGTCGTATCACCGGCGTTGACGACTCCTCCCAGGTGACCCGAAGGGGCTCCTGGGACGGTGGCGGCAACCACCGGATAAGTAATATTTATTCCTTCCTTGCGGCCGATCCAATTCCTTTGGCCTATTTTGACTTTATTGCTCCAATTGAAGTTTTCCCTGAACGTGTTTTGGTAGAGCTTTTCCGCATAGGCGGTGATTTTGAAAAACCACTGCTGCATTTCTTTTTTTACTACAATGGTCTTGCAGCGCTCACACCGTTCATCGACAACCTGCTCGTCAGAAAGGACTGTTTTGCAGGACGGGCAGAAATTGACCAGGGATTTCTTGCGGTAAGCCAAACCGTGTTTAAACATCTCCGTAAAAAGCCATTGAGTCCATTTGTAGTAATCAGGATCGTATGTCTCAAGCCTATTTTTCCAGGCAAAACTGTTGCCTATTTCCCGCAACTGGCGGTAGAAATTCTTCTGGCTTACCTTTGCCTGCTCTTTGGGATGTTTGCCGATTTTTAAGGCATAATTCTCACTGTGGATGCCGAAACCGTCCAAACCGATCGGCTCGAGGACATCATAACCCTGCATCCTTTTAAAGCGGCCGAAGATGTCAGCTCCCGTAAAAGCATACATATTCCCCACGTGCAGTCCTTCGGCGGACGGGTAAGGAAACATCATCAGGTTGTAAAAAGGTTTCCCGGCATTTTTGACATCCGGCTGGTAGACTCCTGACTTTTCCCACTGTTCCTGCCATTTGGATTCGAATTGGCCCGGTTTGAAAGTGTTTTTGACTCGGTTGTCTTGTGCCTTCATAAGCTGATAGTATATCGCATTTAACCCCCGGAGTGCTATACTTTTTCCCAATGACCAAGTCAGCCCGGCATACTCTAGTGCTTTTGACCAGCCTCGGCGTTATTTTCTTTTTTGCCTCAGACCAAATCCTGGCCAATTTCACTCTTCAGTTATCAGCAGCTTTGGTCGTCATCCTGATTGCAATCAAACACCTCAACCGGCGTAAACCATTTCATTTGCTCGAAACAGTTATCTCAACTATGGCTGTTGTCCTGGTAACCGGTGCCACAGGCGGAACTTCATCCCCCTTTTTTTTCCTGAATCATTTCCTGCTGTTTGAAATTTCCTACCTCCTCGAACCGATAACATGTCTGAGTCTAAGCCTGGGTCTGATGGTCTTCTATCTTATATCCGGACAGACCCAAGGTTCTGCGGCTTCCCTGGTTCCGCTTATCTCTTTTATATTCATGACTCCCCTTGCCTATCTCTCCGGCAGCCTCTACAAACGGCTGAAAAAACAACCTAAGGAACTAATAAGGTAAATTCCTATAGTCACAATAACATTAATTATCACTTCTAATTAATTTCGGCATTTTCCGGCCGCTATTCGGAATGCTAACAAAGCCTGGACCTTTTAATTACCAGGTTTTATTGTCAGTCAGCTATATACTCTGCTGATATATGTATGGACTATTGCAGCAATAAGATTTTCCGGCAATGAAGCGCAAGTGTCAGGAAAAATGGCTTATAATATTATTCAATGCAAACTATTTTAAAGGCAGCTGGCGGTTTGCCGGGAGTTTTATTAGACTGTAAAGTATGCCCCTGACACTTTGTCTATACCTCATTTTAGCTCTCAGCCGAATCCTGTCGCCTTCTGAAGTCATAAGCCAGGAAATGAAATCAGAAACCTATACCATCCAGGGAGGCAATTTCAACATGAGTTTAGGAACTATCTATTCAGAGAATTTCCGTCTGACTGATCTAGTCGGCAACTCCCAGTCACAAATTTTTACTGCCAAGGGTTTCTTTGCCCAATCCGGTTTTCTAAATTCGGCTGCTTCCGACAGTTTTTCATTCAGTACCAGTCCGCCGGCTATTTCTTTCGCAAAACCCCAATCGAGTAAAATGCAGGAAAAATCTCTTAGATTAACAGTATCGAACAGTAACTTATTAGGATATTCTATAACAACCTACCAAAATCAACCGCTGACCACGTCAGCCGGTACAGAAATCCCGGACACCTACTGCAGCCTGGCCAAAAAGAAAATTTGCAGTTCAGATAAAGCAGCAGCCTGGACTTCAAAAGATATTTACGGATTCGGCTACCGGGTAGAAAGTCCTTCTGCCCTGCCTGACTTTAAAAATCCGGCCTATTTCCGGTCTTTTGCCTCGAAGTCAAAAAATGGGGAGCCGGAAAAAATTATTTCGAGCTTTACCCGGAAACTGACGGAATCGTCGGAAATTGTCCTCAGACTGAATTTTTCGCCCTTGCAACCGCCTGGAATTTACAATAACGTTATCCATTTCACAGCTTTGCCTGGAATTTAATTCATGAAAAGATTCCTATTTCCGATCCTGATATTATTTTTCACAGTCCTGATTATGCCCCGTGACGTGAAGGGGCAATCAATTGCACTTTCTGTTTCCCCTCCTATTCTGGAGCTGATGATTCAACCCGGCAAAAACGTCAATCAGGAATTCAGCCTGACCAACTTGGGAGAAGATACTTTTATCCGCATAAATATAGCTGAATTATCTACTGACGGACTGGAAGAAATCGCCCCGGAAAACCGGCTGCCGTGGCTTGAAGTGAGCCTGGATGGCAATCCGACGGATAAACCCCTTCTGGTCAGACAGGATGAAAAGTTAAAATTGAACCTGCGCATAAATCCCGGACAGAATATTGAACAAAAAGATTATTACCGCGCACTGACTTTTACCACCATACCCTACCCCCATGATCCGCAAACGCAGGTTAAAGTGAGTCAAACCATAGCTTCACTCCTTTTAATCGGCATAAGCTCGCAGGGCTTGCCCAAAAAAGCCGAGATCATCTCCAAAATCCCCCGCCTGATTGATTCCTTTGACAGCCTCATATTTGACATCACTCTCCGCAACAGCGGTCATGCCTATTTCAGGCCGAACGGGTCTATCAATTTGTACGGACCATTGGCTAAAGCGCAGTACCGGATATTGCCTCAGGTTATTATGGTCAATCAGGAAAGGAAATTGCTGCTGGAGAAGAAAAACCAACCGGTTGACAGGATCAAAGGCTTTCTTCTCGGCCGCTACCGGCTGGAAACGGACTTCGTTCTTGATGAAGGGACAATCCAAGTAAAAGACGTGAAAACATTTTATGCTGTTCCATGGAAAGCAACCCTCCTTATACTTCTGTCCTGGTTTGTTTTTCGATTCATCCGTAAGGCCCGTAATAAAAAAAAGGGTAACCGTAAAATATGACTGGCGGGAAATAAGATTTTATAATTACCTCGTTCCATTGCGGGAATCGGGCGGCCGGCGGGATTAAAACAAAAATTGCTTAAAACCACGGTAATGCCTTGGCAACGGGATTTTTTATGGTATAATCACTGTTCTGATCCAATTGACGGGCACTTTGACGATATTGCTTTTATATATTGAGACTCTTTCCAATCTTAGAAACAGAAGTATCAGTCTTAAATTATCCTTAAGTTGATAAACCTATAATAATTAAGCAAATTTGTTATAAAAGCGGTATTAGCCGGTTTTAACTCCGCTAAAGTGTTTATTGATACCGCTCGATGGATTTACCGCCCTGCCGGGGTATTGGTCATTAAGCCGGTTCCGGTTAATGATAAATCCTATTCTGATAGTCTAAACTAGAATATACTTCTTCCTGGCAGTCATGTATATTGATCTGCTAACAATTGAATTTATGCTTTCTTTAAGATTTACGCTCTTTGGAGGTAATAATCAGATAATAAACCGTAAAAATTCTTAAATAGCTTATAGTATCTTCTTTAGTGGTAAAAAATCAGGCTTTACATCAAGATCATCTTATCTTACATATTAATTCCCCTATAGTAATTATAATAAATCTCTTTTAAGCTGATTTTGACCACTGACAACTTCGATTTATAAAAAACTTAATTGGTTCAATCTCTTTTTTAGGGTTTTAAAGCATCAAAAGATATCAACCCGCTTAATCTCTACCCCGTAGTTAATTGATATATTAAGATGTATTAATTCAAGCGAAAACATATTGCGGGAAATCGTGAAATATATCGTGTTATTTATTTGTCAATTCTAAATTTCAGGCACACTGAATATCTCCTAACTGCATCACCAGGCTATTGACAATCTTATTATTATTGTAAATACTAAAACTATAGGGGAGCGGATGTAAAAAATGTCTAATATTGAAGCTAAATTTAAAAAATACCTTAATTCCCTTAGGATTTCCCGCAAGGCAAGAAAGCTGAATTTGCGGTTATTCAGTGATTTTCACACGTTCCTTAAGCTGTCCGGTGAGCCTATCAAATCAGATCAAAAACAAATATATAGTTTTCACAGGCTCAAACGATTTAAAAATACCTTTAAAAATATGTTTCCGCATGATAAAAACTATGACGAATTTGCCACATATCTCTCATCCTTTATCGCCCACTCTGAAGTGAATTCTACTAATGTGAATGGTAAAGATAACATCAAAGACTATCATAAATTACTTAAGTCATACCTTGATTATTTAGGGAAAAAGAAATTCTCATCCTCCACAATTAGAAATTATAAATCTGATATTCAACAATTTCTTACTTTCGCCGAAACAGAATTAAAAGACTTTAATATATCAAAGGATATTATCGACCGGTTTATGGAGTTTCAGGAAAACTCCGTCGGAGTCATGCCCAGTTCCCTCAATAGAAAATTATCATCTATTAACTCCTTCAGAAAATGGATCATGAAAAAAATCATCCCTTCCAAAAATATAGTCAATATATCCGAAATAAAACCTAAACCGGAAAGCCCAGATTCTACCTTAAGCCATTTACAACAATCCGCGTCTAAAAATTCAATAACAGAATTCTTTAACTTCACAAGCAGTATAAAGTGGATTTTCACGATCTTTATCACCTCTTTATTATCACTATCCATAGGTATCGGATTATATCAACAGCTTTTTATTCAGCCGTCCCAGCCAATGGCTATAGCCAATCAAACTGCCCGGCCGTCGAGAATACTAAATTTTCAGGGAAGGTTAACTGATAATTCGGGTAGCCCTATAGTAAATAAGACTCAACTCCGCTTCCGGATCTGGGACCAGGCTACCGGCGGCAATAACCTGTATGACTCAGGTTATTGTCCCTTATCACCGGATCAAAATGGTATTTTCTATACTCTGATAGGCTCAAATTGCGGGACAGAGATTTCATCAGACGTTTTTTCGGAAAATACATCTGCCTTTCTTGGTATTACTGCCGGCACCGACCAAGAGATGTCGCCCAGACAACAGATAGCCTCGGTAGGATATGCTCTGAACAGTGAAAAATTGCAGGGGCTTGGGCCGGAATCCCCTGCCGGAATAAGTACCATTCCTTTCATTGACGAAAACGGCAGGCTGATAATATCCGCTTCCTCTCCATTGATTAAATCAACTGCAGGCCAATTTAGCATCGAAGGTGTGAACCTGCTCCTGTCTACGGTTACCGGATCAAACGGGTCAATCAGCTTAAAACCGGATCAAAATGGTACAGTAAATCTTGACTTCTCGGGTTTTATCCCGGCATCAGGATCAGGGCTTTTAAACCTCAAAGCGCCCAACCTGATATCAAACAGCCTGATTTCAGCAGCAGGCTCATCCTTAACTGCCGGTTACAATCTGCTGGAACTGCTCTCCGGTGACCCTTCAACCGTGAAATTTTCCGTTGACGCTACCGGAAATACCAATATTGCCGGAGACCTGAAAATTTCCAATATTTTTGAAGCCAGCGCCTCGGGAATTTTAATCAATTCGCCTTTGACTATCAGCGGTCTTATCAATGACGGAGGCCTGGGTTTTTTCTCTTCCAAGGGTAATGCCCTACCGGTATCTTTTGACTTTACCAAAGACACGACTGTCGAATTCGATTTTAAGAGCGGAACCGGAAAAATTATTATCGATGCCAATATAAACAGCGAAGGCTCAAAGTTTTACCGGTTCAACTGGGACACTGACGGCAGCATGAAAATTGAGAAATGCACAGGCACCTGCACCGATCTTGCTTCTTCCTCCCTGACCTGGACCAATAACAGCTGGCACCACGGCTATATCCGTTTCATTTCAGACACTATCCGCTTTGACCTTGACAACAATTCTGCCAGGGTGAATACCAATATTCAGACTGATATACCCAAGATCTCAAATGGCTGGATGCGTTTTACCTCAGGACTTGCGGCAATCAACAATTTGCGCATATCGCCAAATTCCAACATTATTCTGACTTCAGGCGATGCCAAAGCCGGAGGCAAAATCGAAGCTGGTGACCATATCTTGTCAGGCGGCCAGTTAAGAACAGGCAGCTATTCCTCTGCTCCCTCAAACGCGGGTAACGGTGCTTTATATTTCAACACCAGCGACAACCAGCTTTATTTCTGGAACGGATCAAACTGGATAGCCACCGGCAACTCGGGTGATTTGATGGTCAGCGGAGATCTTTTCATCGATTCCGGCCGTTTTTATCCCTCAACTACGTCAAACCATGAGGACCAGGAATCATATTTCATTGTAGCCGACACAACAGGCACCGGTTCAATTTTGACCAATGCTTCATCATTCTCTTCCGGAGGCACGGACTTTGCCGAGGTCTTTGATTCTTCCGACAACCTGGAAATCGGTGATCTGGTGGAAATCGCCGAAGGCTCGGATCTTGCCGCCAATCTCCCTAAAGTCCGCCGGACACAAACAAATCAGAGTCAGAAAATGATAGGTTTTGTTACGGATAGAGCCGGTTTTATCGGAGGCAAACAGGAGAACAATGAAGACATATCCTTAAAAACTGTCGGATTGGTGGGGAGGGTGCCTGCCAAAGTATCCGCACTCAACGGACCCATTCAAATAGGCGACCCACTGACTTCTTCGGTTGTTCCCGGTCACGCGGTGAAAGCTTTAAATAAAGGTCCGGTAATCGGCAGGGCGCTTGAAGATTTTACCAATCAGACCGGAATCATCCTGGTTTTTGTCCAGTATTCCTGGTTCGATCCAGGGTCACCAACACCTGACAACGATAGGGATAATTTCATATCTTTTGATATATTATCAGGAGCTATTGACGAAGCTTTTTCACAGTTTTCGCAGGCGTTAAGTTTCGCACGGAGCAATCTGGAATACCTCATTGTCGGAAACCTTAAAGCCCAAACCATCAACTCACCTGTGATTGAGGCTGAAAATATTACCACTTCCAATCTGACCGCAGGCACGATTGAACCATTCCCCGAACAGGACCTTGTCATTGATTTAGCCTCAGGTTCAGGACAATTGAAAATAAAGGGGCCCAACGAAGAACTGCTGACGTTAAATACGCAAGGAGATTTGGATTTGTCCGGTGATTTAACAGCTAAAAACAGCAGTCTATCAGGCTCGGCTACCGTCAGCGGTACGCTCTTTGCCGATGACATTAAATCATCCAAGCTGGATAATTTAAACAACTCTTTCGGCCAACTGAATGAGCGGCTTTCCCAGTTTGAATCCAGCGCCAGCGCTTCAACAACTCCCGCTCCCCCCAGTATCTCCGCTCCTGGCTGGGACATATCGGTAACACCGGCACTTCCGGCTGAAAAAATAACTCCTACTGATGCAATCGCCGACCAACACGCTCAAATTATAAGTGACACTCATCAAAATACAGCTTCCCTTCTTTCTCTTTATGAAAGGGTATCCGCCTATATTGCCAGTTCATCCGCGCAAATTGCGGCCGTCACCCTGCCCTCGGATAATCTGATCGGAGTTGAAGAAGATATAACCTTGTCGGAACGGGCGCTAAACAGCCTGAAAGTGACAGGCACATCTTCACTGGCGGATACGACAGTTGCCGGCCAACTCATGGTAGACGGCCAACTGGTAATGGAAAGCAGTCAATTGGCTTCACTGTCTGATTTTTTGTATTTGACTTCCCAAAAAGCGATTGACCTGATGGGTGGACAGGTGGTCGTCGACCGGGAAGGCAACTTAACTGTCCGGGGACAGATTTTGGCTGAAAAAGGCATCGTGACAAAGGAAATTTACGCACAAAATGATAACCTTACTATCAAACTGGACCAGACACCTTCTTCCTCTGAAGCAGGACGTATCGGCGGTGCCGGCACATTGATTGTCGAAGGCAATGCTTCCGTTGCCGGCACGCTTTCAACCGCTAAATTGGACTTATCCGTCGAAGAAGGCACATCTGGTAAAACTTTGCTTACGGCGGTCGACAACTTCCTGCAGAACGGAATCAATACTCCGGGAGTATATAGCAAGGGATCGATCGGCGCGGATTATTTGCCTGCCAACAATATTGAAATTACGGTTTTCAATGACAATCTTACGGATAAAACACTCATTTACCTGACTCCGGCTTCAGATACGGAGGGCAAAAGCCTTTATCTGGCCGGCAAGGAAACCTGCCCATCAGCTAAACCGGGGTTAAATAATCCCGCCTGCAAAAAATATTTTAAAGTAGCCTTAAACGAAGCTATCAACAGTGACTTATATTTCAATTGGTGGCTGGTAAATTAAAGGATTATAATAATCAGTTATGAACAGTACGGAAAATTTGCATTCATCCCGTTTTGAAATCCTGCTTGTGGTTGTGGTCATTTTAGCTATTACGGCGGCGGTCATTTTTTCACAGATCGGACAAAAATCCCGCTGGCAGAGGCAATCCCAAACCGACTATTCTGTAAACATATTAGGCGCTTCTTATGAAACGCTTAACCGGAACCCTGTTTGCCGGAAAAACCAATGCGGTTTTTGCCGCTTATGCGGATCAGGTAGCCTCGGCATGTCCTGCGGTTATCTGTCCCGCTGTGTTGAAGTCAGTCAAAGCCTTGAATGCCGTTTTGATATGTCATGCTTATGATAACAAATGTCCTTCTTATTTTAAGCTTTATATTTCCCTTGACTTACCTCTACCTGACTTATGATCCGACAGAAGTGTCCAAACTGACCCTTTTGGCAGTCTTTGTTCCACTGTTACTTTTTCTAGCCTCAATCTCCATTTTTAAAAAAAGGAAAATTAAAAAACCCGCCAATCCTTTCATTCTCACTCTCCTTTTTATGATCAGTCTTTTTACTGTCTCGGGACTGTTTTCGTCAGCGGATTTTATTTCGGCTGTAACGACACCGGCTTCAGTTGGCAGCCTCTGGCTCTTTTTTCTGCTTTTTCTGGTTTTAGCCGGCACCAACAATCTTACATTCCGGCAAAAATATCTGGAACTGACTCTTCTAGGCGCTGTTCTTGTCAGCCTGGAGGTAATCTTTATTTATCTCGGGATTTTACCCAGGACCGTTATTCTGCCATCCGGCAGTCTATTGGCAAGCGCAATTTACATATCTGTTCTTTCTGTCTATTTGTTGACGCTTATTGCTTCAAACTATAAAGAAATGAAACATATTATTCTTTATTTAATCGCACTTATACTTATGGCATCAGCAGGCCTCTTTTTGGCTTTTCATTTGACAACTGACCAGAAAGCTCTACTTTTGCCACATCAAACAGCCGTCTCGATTTTGGGAAAGATGACGGCCGATCCCAAAGAATTTCTTTTTGGAGTTGGACCCGGCCAATATCTGACGGCCTTTACCCGCTATAAACCTGCTGAGATAAACTATACGCCCAACTGGAATGTTACTTTTACCAGTTCTTCCTCATTTTTACTTAACCTTCTTACCGAAGGCGGCATACTGACAGGTATTTTTTATCTCCTTCTCGTGGCTCTGGCAATCAGAAACCTGCGGCAAAATCCACCCGTTGCCTTAAGCCTCCTCACTCTGCTATTTTTGCTGGCATTTTTCCCGGCCAATATGACACTCCTGTATTTGGCTTTTGTCTTAATGGCTTTCACCCTGAATACTTCTGATTCATCAAATCAAAATACCTGGAACCTCCCCATTTTTACGGTTTACTTGTTGCCTGTTCTTTTTCTGACCATGCTTCTTTTAAACGGCTATCTTTCCGTCCGCAATTATTTGGCTGAGTATTATTTCAAATCATCTTATGACTTACTGACTGAAAAGAATGGAGCTTTTATATATAACCGGCAAAGAAACGCCGTCATCTTAAATCCGTTTACGGACAAATATCACCTGGCTTTATCCCGGACTTCCCTGGCCCTGGCCGATTCTTTCGGTCAAATCGCTACTCAAAGCGCCGATAACAAACAGAAGGTGACCAAACTGGCCCAGCAGGCCATCGAAGAAGCGCGGACAGCCGTAAGTTTAAACAGGCAAAATGCCGTCTCCTGGGATAACTTAAGTAAAATCTATGGGTCATTAAAGAATTTTGCTATAGGCTCTGAAGACTGGGCTATCGAAGCGGCTCAGCAGAAAATAAAGCTTGATCCTGCCAATCCGAACAGTTATCTCACTTTAGGTGCTTTATATTACTCACGGGATCTAAACCCTGAAGCCGAAGATGCATTCCGCCGTGCGGTTAGCCTTAAAAAGGACTTGCCCTCTGCCCGTTACAACTTAGGTTTAGTTTTAAAGAACCAGGGTAAAAATGATGAAGCTAAGAGAGAGTTTGAGGAAACCCTGAAGTTACTTCCCCCCAATTCTCCCGACCAGCCCAAAGTCAGACAGGAATTGGAGAATTTGCGAGAACTCTGAAAAGCTGTCAAGATAATATTTTACTTATCCTGCCTACCAAACTCTATGTTGTTTGCTGTTGGGATGTATAATATACATACAAAGATCCGCTTTTCGAACTGTCGCCGTATGGTGGCGTGGCTGGGACAACCAGTCTAGAAAGCGGATCGACCATTTTTCAACAAAAATTCCAGCAATCTTCAATTCTTTTCTTAATAGTGGCAATATAAATTTTCGCATCATTTTTATCTTTCTGATAACATCTATGAATTGATCCGGCGATCATATCAGTAAGTTGGATAAGTACGTTTGTTCGTGAATCGACAAATTGTAATTTTTGGAATACTTTAACTTCTTTATCATTCAACTCATTCCTCAAATACCTGACTACTTCCCTTTTATATAATCTGTCACCATGACCGTCCAACCTTAACTTAGCATTTTTAATCGTACCGAAATTATGCTTCAAAACCATTTTTATGGCATAGTTATAAAAAGATTGATTTGATGATTTTAGCTCAATACTCCTTATTTTCTTCTTATCAAACACAATGGCTCTGACACGAAATTTGAAACTAGCTACATGATTTAAGAACTTCAAACGTAACTCACGATTGGCTTTATTAAATTTGAATTCAAAATTATCCGACTTCTTAAGTTTCCGACGCAGTTCTTTTATGGACACAGCTGTTCTCTCCGCTTCCAATTCATCATCAAATATCACGCAATTAACTACAAAAACCGGTGTAGAACCATGCCCCAACTTAAATCCGGGATCCCCTGAATCATCAATAAATACAAGCATTTGCTTCAAGTATATTGAGATTCAATTTACTGTCAAATCAACTCCCCTGACCAGTCTAAAATAAGACAGGAATTGCTGGGGTTTTAAATTACTTTTTCACTAAAGAATAGCAGGCTCCGGAAAGGATAACCAGGTAAAGTATCAGACCCGTAAAGAAAGCTTTGACGGCGAAAACCATTCCCTCTTCGCGCCGGGCAAAGGTTAAAAATTTCCTTACCCCCCAAAGATGCACCAGAAATACCAGACATAAGACAGCCAAAACCACATAAGTTAAAGCTACCGGCAATGATAAGGCGGAAAGGATAAGAGCGAGAATCAGAGAAAATACAATTGCCGCAGCCGAAACAGTCGTCAGCGCCTCCTTCATAGTTGTGGCTACCGGGTCAAATTTCTTCCGATTGCGGTAGATCCGGCTCCAGAAATATGAGCGCCAGAAGTATTTTTTGGCAATCGGGAGGAAATCTTCAAATTCATGCCTGACCATCACCTTGGGATTAAATACAATGGCGTATCTTCGCGCTATGCGGTAAGTCAGTTCTATATCCTCAACCAATGCCGATTTGTAGGTTGTATCGAAACCGCCCAATCGCAGAAATAAATCTCTATTGATGGCGGCGACCCTCGTGGAAAACAAATAGTAATAATTTTTCGGATCCCGCTCATTGATCCAATAGCTCCAGTCGCGCAAAGCCTTGAATTTCGGGAAAAAGTTACGGCTTCTCTGGCTTTTAGACCAGACGCCGGTCAGGGCAAATATATCCTCATCTTCGGCAAAATTCCTGACTACTTCTGCCAGTGAACCGGGATAAAGTTCGACATCAGCATCCAAAAACAGCAGGATTTTGCCCCGGGCGTATTTTGCCCCGGTATTGCGGGCAGCGGCCGGACCGGCATTTTTATGAAGCTCGATGATTCTGAACTGAAAATGGTCTCTTTTATGTTTTTCCAAAAACAGGGCAGTTTCCCCAACTGTCCCGTCACGGGAGTGGTCATCAATGACAATGACTTCGATTTTTGAGAAATCTGTTCTTTTAGAGCGGTAAATGGAATCAAGAAGGCGCGCGATCGTCCCCTGGCTGTTGTAGGCAGGAATGACGATTGAAAGTAAAATCATGTAAGAAGTATTCTTACGTTATAATAAATTATCAATCCCATGGTCAAGTATAAAACCGTTGTTTTTGCCATCCTGATAGTCTTTTTCCTTTCCTTTTCCTACTATCCGACACTTTTTGAGCTGTCGCAGAAAGGCAAACTGGCTGCCAAAAACCGGGTTTTTATACTGGAACACAATTATTACTGGCCTGATTTCAACCTTTATCTGTCCAAAATCAGACAGGGTTATGAAGGCAGGTGGACGGCTGTAGAAAAATATACTTCGGAACCACACCGCGGCTCTTTAATCCAGATATTCTATCTGTATCTGGGACGGCTGGGCAACCTCCTCTCAATTTCTCCCAACAACGCCTACCAGCTTGGCAGATTTATTCTTTCTCCGCTCTTATTGGTAATAGTTGCCTTCTTTTCCCGGAAATTATTTAAAAATTACCATTGGTCACTTCTGGCTTTCCTGACGACAGTTGTTTCCGGAAGTTTTCCCAAATTTGTAGCAACCGGCCAGGGATTAAAAATCGAAAGGTATATGGAATGGTGGTCGAATACCGACAGCCTGCAACGCCTGACCTTTATTCCGCATATTCTCTTCGGACAGGTAATTTCTTTCTACCTGCTGTATCAAATTTTCAACCTGAAAAAACCACTATCCCTTAAAAAAATCGTATTCCTGGCCTTTTTGGGCATCTTGGCGGGTTTGGTTTTCCCCCCGAGCCTTATGACTCTCAACGGCGTCATTTTACTGCTTATAGGCCTCGATATCCACAAGCGGAAAACCTTAAGAACGGACCGGCTCATCTTCGTAATCCTGTCGTCTCTTTCTCTTTTATATCTTTTTGTGATTACCAAAATCGCGCCCTGGTCGGCGCTGATCGAATTCCACCGCACCCATCCGATGATGATTCCCTTTGACCAGTATGTCTTAGGCACCGGTCCTATTATCTTTTTGGGGTTCTTTGGCTCACTTGCGGCAGTTATCAGGCGTGAAAAAAAATATTATCCGCTGATACTCTGGGTCGTATCCACATTTCTTTTTGCCTCGCTGTTTTCAATAATCCGTGAACAGAGCCCTTTAAGATTTACCCAAACCGGTTTGTTTATCCCCCTGGGTCTTCTCTCAGCCTATTTCCTGCGGCGGATGTGGCTTTTCTTTACCACATCAACCGGGCGCGCAATTCTTGTGGCCGCAATTACTCTCTATCTTCTGGCCAATCTTTATATCATGTATAACAGCCTGAAATGGCAGACTTCATTTATCAGCCAGCGGATAGGCGCTGATTATCCCGAAGTGCCTAACCCTCCGCAAACCATGTATCCTTTGACTGCCTGGATGGAGGCTATCAATTGGCTGAAAAACAATACCGGCAAAAATGAGGTTGTTCTGGCCGGCTTCACCGCCGGCAACTTCATTCCGGCTTACGCGGGAAATTTCGTTTACTTCGGCCAGTCCAATACGGTCGACTATAACTTAAAACAGCTCGAGGTCGAAAAATTCTTCAAAGGCGAAATGTCCGCCGGCCAGGCCCAAATCTTCCTCCGCAACGGACGGATCAAATACGTCTTTGTAGGCCCTGAAGAAAAAGACATGCTGGGCGATAGAAAATTGAATTTTATTTACCCTTTTGTTCAACAAATATATGATAATTCCCAAGTATATTTGTATATCATATGATCGGAGCTATACTCTCCCTAATCTGTCCATGAATACCTGCCAGGTTATGTTCTATTTTTACTATATCTAACGGTCTTGCTGGACGTAATGTTAATCCTTGATCTTGGACTCTAATTTCTAACGGGTCGGCAATTTTAAATTCTGAACTTTGGCCATGTGCTTGAACCATTCTCTCAATTATTAGTTGTCTAATTTCCACTTGTTCTCTAGGCATTGTATATATAAAACCGGACCATATTCTATCTTCTGAAAAATCGGAATTTCCAACTAATAAATCTTGGGTTGAAATCAATCCTAATTTTTTCCTAATTCCGTCAAAATACAATCTTGCCAAAAATGGAATTTCTAACTCCTTTAATTTAAAATTTACAGGCATGAAAACAGCAAAATCATCAGATTCAAACATACTTTCTTCTACCCTCGCACAAAAAATGACAATACCTGTAAGTCTTTTTATTTTAAGATCATCAATTGCAACACTTCTAGGCACTCTTTGATTAAATTTTGCTCCGGAAATATCACATCTTCTATAGTATGAGCCGCTATTCGGACAACCAATAAAATCACCTTTAAAACCTGTGTCAATAAAATCTGTTTCAGTCAAATCTGCACCGTTGAAATTACCAGTCAGTTGAGAGTCAACAATCACAGACTCACTTATATTTGTACCGGAAAAATCTCCTGCTATAATCGACCTGACAATTACGTGTTTTGCAATATTGTCCTGCTTATTTACGCGTTCATCTGTAATCAAAGGTAAATTTGACTCAATTCTTGTGAGTCTAGTCGCAATTTCATCTGCTCTGATAATATAATGCCTTTCAGCTTCTAATCGGGATAAAACTGACATATTAAATCGGAAATATACAATGGAAATGCATCGGATGCAAATTTATTTGAATAACTTTGACCCGATGCGCAGGATGTCGCTGCCTTCCTCAACAGCTGTCTGCCAGTCATGGCTCATGCCCATGGATGTTTTTAACTCATATTTAGCCGCCAATTTTTTCAATTTACGGAAAACTTTGCGGATGACTGTTTTGTCGGCTATTTCCGGAGCCATGGTCATAAGTCCTTCTAATTTTAAATTGGGCATAATATTTACTCTTTCTATCACTTCGGGTGCGGTATCAGAACTTATTCCATGCTTTGATTTTTCTCCGGAAATATTCACTTCCAAAAAAACAGGTACATTCCGGTTAGCGGCTCTAAAATTTATGTCTGACGCCAGCTCTAAACTGTCGACTGCGTGGAATTCTTCAAACAGGTTTAAAGCTTTATTGATCTTATTCTTCTGCAGGTTGCCGATCAGGACGGGATAGAATTTATTTTTCAAATCCGGATGAAATTCATTAAGATATGAAAGTTTCTCCCCGGCATCCTGCACCCGGTTCTCGCCTATCACGGCTTTTTCCCCCTTCAAAAGCCAATATATGTCAATAAAAGCCGCCAACTGTTCTGAATTTAAATACTTGGTGGCAAAAAGGACAGTGAGGCTGTCTTCGCTTCTGCCGCACTTTTGGGCAACAACTGACAAGCTGCCGTAAAATTCCGATAATTTATCTTTCAGGTTCATTGCTTTCTGTGCTATAACAAGTTTATACAATTTCCTGTGAATAAAAAAACCGTAATCATTTTATTACTGCCCTTGGCTACCTTGACCCTGCTTTTTTCGGCTGACAAAGTTTTGTTAAAGATTTTCGGAATTCCGGTAAAACCTGACTTGCGGGATGTCTTTTTTTTACCCCCAAATACTGCCGTTGTCTATCAGGGCCCGGAATTCAGCTATCTGGCCAAAACCAACTCCCTGGGCTTCCGCGGGCGGGAATATCAAAAGCCGAAAGCGGTTAACACCGTAAGAATATTGGCTTTCGGCGATTCTTTTACCTTCGGCAACGGTGCGGATGAGAATGATATTTGGATAACTGTGCTTGAAAAAAATTTAGGCCGCCGCCTGAAGGACAGGAAAATCGAAATTTTCAATCTTGGCCAGCCGGGTACAAGCCCATATAACTATCTGGACAATATTAAAAAATTTGTTCCGCTTTTCAACCCCGATATTCTGCTTATCGGTATTGTCGAGGGGGAAGATATCGGACAGATCGCCCCCCCGCCTGAAAAGCAGTTTATACCGGCACAATCAGGAGATACGGTAAGAAACAGACTGCTGGCAAGAATTGCCGCCGGACAGTCCTTTTCCGATAAAACGGTAAATATCGGCCGGTATATCACAAACCTGTTTCCTTATTTTTCCGCTCTCCTATCCCCCTATAAAAAAGTCGATATCCGCCCGGCAAATATGTCCAACCTTGTCACTCTTATCAGCCGGGTGGCCGACGAACAGCTAACCTCCATTGAAAACACAATTGACCCGGAGGTGCTGGATATGTATCTTAAAGGGGACCTCAATCCCAATCTGTTATCCCTGGCTATTGCCAAACCCGATTTTTTTTCTGCCTTTATGGAGAATGATGAAATAGTCAAACAGGCGGCGGAAAAACTAGGTGTTGTTTTTAATGAAATAAGTACTGTTGCCGAAAACCACGGTGCGGTCCCTTTTATCGTCGATATTCCCTACGGCCTGTTTATCTCAAAAGTCCGCGCTGACACTATGGTAAAAATGGGTTTTATGTATTCCGGACAACCCTGGATGTCCGGTGAGCCTGTCGACTTTCTTAAACAGGCTGCTTCACCTTCAGGCATGACGGTTTTTGACAATCTTTCATATTTCCGGGAAAAATGTGCCGACGATTGTTTTTTTCCTTACGACGGACATTTTAATGCCAAGGGAAACAAGCTCTTGGCAAAACACTTGGAAGAATATCTCATGGGATTTCTCAAAAAGAATTAGCCCGGCTTATCTTGCGTTTCCACTATCTTATATATTGTTACGTATTCATTTTTATAGACCTGATCCATCAGACCCGAATACGCCTGCGGTAAATCTCCCTGATCCCAGAAAACATAGTCGATCCGGTTTTCCGTCAAAAACTTCGCGGCGTCACCGGCTGAAAATTTACCCGCCATAAAATGTCCGGCTGTCCACCAAATTACGGGAAACTCCTCAATGGCTTCATGCCCGATATAAACCTTGTTATAAGTAAATGCGGGTATAAACATACCGGTATAAAAAGTGCTCATGACATTGGAATAGCGGTCTGTACCGAAATTTAGAAAATCCATGGCTTCAAGATAAGGAACAGGAATATAGGTATTTAGAAAAATCTCTTTTTTTACCACCTCAGGCCACCAATACGATTTCAAACCCCAAAGGGCATTTAAAAAAAACAGCAAACTTAAACAGATCCATACTGCCCTTTTGCAGGTTTTTGACGTACGCTCAATCAGGTATACAGCGCCAAAGGCAGCCGTCAGACCGCCGAAAACATAGGGAGCATAATAAATCATCCTGATCATTGGTATAGGCACAATACCTTTGGCCGAAAAGATAAACAGCAAGTATGAAATGAAAATAATCAGCATGGGAAAGGCAAAAATAAGCTGTTTTTTCCGCCTGATATAAAAAAATGCGGGTATGAAAAATAACGGCAAAATTCCCAGGGGCAGGAAAAACCTGTAAGTTAATAGGGGCAGGGATTCCAATGGAGCGTTTAATCTGGCGCTTTCCCAATTCACCAGGTTTTTCTTTGCCGCTTCGTTTTGAACAAATTTAATTATAAACAGAGAGCAGATCAGGATAAGTATTACTGCCGCAACTTCCCTTAATTTTGGCTTTTTCAAAGGATTCTTTTTTATAATCCCGTAAAGAAGGCTCAGCAGATAAACAAACAACAGAAATGATAAGGAGGATAACAGAATCAAGGCAGGCGGAGCGAAAAAAACCATGGCCAAATCCATTAATATTCCGGTAAACACCAAATCGTGCAGCTTTCTCAACCTAAGAAATTTCAGGAAAGCGTAGACAGCCGCCATCATGAGTGCTGTGGAGATAAAATGGTGCGGCTTCATCATCAGCCTGCTGTAAATATCCAGTCCCGTCCACCATTCGGCTCCCAATGAAAAACTTCTGCCTAAAAGACTGAACTTTTCCGAAGGATACGGGCTGGCAAAAAAAATCATGGACAAAGCCAGCCAATGGTATTTGGGAGGCAGATAAAGGGTAACCAGCCGGAAACTCATAAAAACGTAAAAGATGAGCGGGGCATATAAACCGATCCGGTACATGAAAATATCCGACAAATCCGTAATTTTCCCGATTTTCCCCAAAATCAAATAGTAATTATGGAGAAGCGAAGGAGACAACTGCCGGGTAGTATACTGATCCACCAGGGTATTCCGGCTCCGGCCCTGTTTGATATAGGACAAATATGAATAGTAGTCTTCGTGCTCTTTATGGATCAGAGGGTAAAAGGAATTACCGGGTGTATAAGAAACCCGCCTCAGATCAGGAAGGGCAACAATTACCAATATCACCAGCCAAAAAATAACCAGCGGTAAAATCCTCCACTTCATAAGTCGACCTTGTATATAATCGTCATCGGATTGCTATATACGGCTTTCAGAAAGGGAAACTTTTTAAAATAATTATTGCCCGAATACATCACAAGATATTTGATCTGATAGTATGCCAGGGTTTTCCCGAGTTCTGCCTCCCCCATTTTACCGTCAATAATTTCAAATGCTTTGGTCATTTTTTCCTGGTGGTTGATGGTAAAAAGTTCATAACCGAAGAACGTTTTTCTGCCGGTAAGAGCAGGAAAAGATTCGTTATAAGGCCAGAGTACCAGAAAAACATCCTCGGGAGTTGACATGACTTCAGCATTATTAAACGCATCTAAAACATCTTCCGGGATAAAATAATATCCGTTCCGGTATTTCGGGCTGAGAATCTCACGGTATGACAGGTAAAGCGTCGGCGCAATTGAAGACAGATAGATAACCAGAAGGACAGCCAATGCCTGCTTTTTAAATTTGGCGAATATTTTTGCCGTCTTTATAACGCCTTCTGCTGCCAAAAGAGCGAAAACCAAATAGACCTGAGAAGGCCAGAAGCGGACATTGGAGACATTGAATTTCTGCGAGATATCGGTCAGGTAAAAAAATACGGCTAAAGCCAAAAATACCAGACTGAAAACTCCGGCGGTTTTTGCCCTGAGTCTGTAGCTGTTGATACCGATTACAGCCGGGATGAAAATCAGGCCTGTGCCCAGGAATAAATGATAAGGGCTCAGTTTCAGGTGCTGATAAGATTCCCAGACGGAGGACAGATTATAGGGACTGACCGAGAAGACGGCTTTGACATAAAGAGCGGGTATCACTCCTGCGGCAAAATAAATGGCGGATGGCAGAAGAAACTTCCATCTGCTGCCGGATTTTGTTTTATTTTTGATTTCTCCAACCAGTGAGGTTATAAAGAAGGCCAAAAGATCCAATCCCCAGGCTACCGGACTGATCGAGGCCAATAATAAACCCGCCAAAGCCATCAGAAAATATTTTTTCCGGACAAAAAATAACCAGCCTGTTACTCCAAGTGTATATGCCAGTAAATGGTGCGGACGGGGACCGAAGCGGGCCAAAGGTATGCCCTGGTTATACCAGTGGTTGAAATATGACCATTCAATTTTTCCTGCCGCCGCTTTTATATGAAAAAACGAACTTGAAGTCAGGAAAAAGAAAAAACTTAAAATCCTCCTTGTCCCGCTTTCGGGGAATACTTCCCTGATGAACAAATAGGCTGAGTATAAGAAAAGGGCTAGATAAATTCCCACGGCTGCCTGATAGGCCGAAATTACATCCAAGCCTGTCAGCATGAGTAGTCTCCCGGTAAGGACATTTTGCCAGCCGACCAGAACCGGCCTGAGCTTTTCGGGTGTAAAAAGCATGGTTGAAAAAAGCCAATGTTCTTTTCCCTGGACAAATTGGGACAGGTAGTAAAAGTAATCGGAAGGCCAATGGACAGTCCCCAGATAAAACATACCCTCGGGAGTAAGGAATTTATTTACCAGATATTGAAGTTCTATGCCCACAACTGCCGCTACAATCAGCAAAACCGCTGCCAGTTTTTCCATATATGATGTCCCCTGCCCTATACTCTAAGATAATAAGCGCCCCAGGTATTGATGATGACAGACCAAAACAGCAGGAAAATCTTCAATTTGGATATATCTCTGAATCCGAATGCCAGAGGAATCATAAGAAAAGGAATAAAATCCAATACATATCGGTAGCCGAACTGGACCCACCCCTGCCCAAACCAAAGAAAATCAAAAAAGGCAATCAGCACAACCGCCAGCCAGGAGACTTTTGTCAGAAAGTTTCTTTTCGCCCAAAGGGCATATACGAAAAACGGGCTGGTCAGAATAACGCTTAATCCGTATGGTGAAGGAGCAATATAGGGGAATCTGGGCGTTGTCACAGGCGGCATTAAAAACAAGGTATAGAGGTTAAGAGGAATATTACGCCAGTCCACCATGCCCGTAACAAAGTTCGGGTTGTCTTGGCGCATAAAAGTGTAAGGAGCGGACGAGCTGACATATTCCCTGTATACATAATTCCGGCCGTCTTCAAAAATATTGCCGAAGCGGTCAAAATTATAGAAAGCGGCAAAAAGAAAAAGAGGCAGGGCACCCAAAAAGAACAACAGAAACTTCCTGAAAAACAGCCGGTATGGAGCTTCCTTCTTCAGAAAAAGCAGGAAAAAGGGCAGGCATAAAAAAGTCGGTTGCCGGCTGAAGACGGCCATGCTGAAAAACAATCCCATCAGAAACGGCCTTTTTTTGCCGAAATTTTCAATAAGTGCCAGAAGAAGAAAAAAGACGGCAATGATGTGAGCGAAAAACCAGGTGGTGCCTGTGACGGCTGAGGAAAAATGCACTGTTCCGAAGGCAAAAAATACCGTCAATAACAGTTTTTTTGCCAGGCCCGGAATTTTAAGCCGGCCCAACAAAATATATACCAGAACTGAATTTAAAGCGCCGAATAGCATGGATACATACGTCTGGCTTACATTTGTCTTCCAGATATAAACCAGGGGGAGAAGGATAATAGCAGGAGCCGGTCCGAACTGGAAGTAAATCCTGTTGTTGACAATTACCCTGTCGCCCAAGTCATAAGTAGGGTTGGCAATGTCGAAACGGCCGTGCAGAAAGGCATCGGCCATGAAAACAAAATGGCGGAATAAATTTGCCGTGTCCTGATTGGTAAAAAAATAGACAGCCAAAACCGATATAAATATTATCAGTGGCAGGAAAAACAGGATCCGCTTCATAATTTACTATTTTCTTTCCATCATGCCGTCGTCGGACCATTGGAAATTATCCTCCAAATATTTACGGTGCATATCTGGAATTACATTAAGCCGTTCTGGTATTCCTGCATGGACATATAGGGTATTTTTTTTATCCATGTCGTACTCGAGTGCCGGATAGTCAAAAAGCAGAGTCTGCTGATATTGCCCGTACGGCAGACAGCAGAAATAATAGCCGTCGGGGAAAAAAACAGTCTCGCCGGTCAGGTCGAAAATCGGGCTGTCGGCAGGATATTTATTGAGTATTCTCTCTAATTTAGCCAGGGTTCCGGCATTGGTCCAGTTCCTCTTGACACGGTACATCCTGAAACCCAGGATGCAAATTAACACCACTCCTGTGACGGTGGCTATGGGAACAAATCTTTTCGGGATGGTTTTCTGCCAAAAATCAAACCAGAGCATGGTAAAAAACAAGGCGGCAAACGGCGCGGTAGGCATCAGGTATTGGGCGTGCTTCAACGGAAAAAAACGGATAAATCCTATCAGGTTGGCCAAAAAAACACCGGTCAATAAAAACAGCCGCTGGGATTTCTTTTCATCATCAAGGGTGAATGAAACCAGAAATTGCCAGATGCCGTATATGGCCGCCCCTATCCAGATTGCCAGATTGGAAAAATAAACAGGATTATAGCCCGCGAAACTGTAATAGGCGTCATTGGGATAGAAAAAAAGGTTGGGGGCCATATAAAATTGCCTTGAGAGGGAATTGGCGATATTGACAGACAACCTGCTCATGGAGTAAACCGCCAATAACGGTTTGTCCGTATTTAAAATAAGCACAACCAGAAAAACTCCGGGAATCAGCATGCCCAAAGCAAACGGCAGGAAACTTTTCAGAATGAACATCCTCTCTTTTCCCTTCGTCCGCAACAAGTCAATTCCGAAAATTATTAAAGGGGGCAAAAGCATAAACAATGATTTCGGCACCAGAGCCAAACTTAAGGAAAAAAACAACCCTGAAAGAAAGAACTTGTTCCGGCTTTTTCCCTCCCTGCCCCGGATGAAAAAATACAAACCGGCTAATGCGGCAGTCAAAGAAGGCAAATCAGGCCTGACCTCAACCAGTTTATCGTAAGGCAAAGGCAGAAAAATAAAGACGGTTGTGGCGACTGCGGCAAAAAAATAGCCTCTCAGAAGCGCTGAAAGGAGAAACAGGAAAAAAGCGCCGATCAGAAATACGATAAACATCAGTATTCTGGCCGCGACCAATGAAGCGGCAGTACGGCCGAACACGGAAAAAATAGCGGCCATCGGGTAAAGAAAAAACGGCGGGAAATTGTAAAAAAAGTCCTGATAAGGCTTGTTGCCCAGATGGACATTATATCCCCAGTGGAGATGGGCAAATTCATCGACGTCAAAATAACGGCGGATGCCCACATCAAACTTCCAATACAGAAAAAGCGCCAGTGCACCAAGTATTATCAGCCACTGTATGGATTTGGCCGGACTTATTTTTGGCATTCTATATAGAGTTTATCACTGAAAATAGAGTTTAAGATCACGGAGTTTGAATAAAGAGAAACCCTGTTTCAGAAAACCGTCGATATCCCGGGGCCGCGGCCAGGAATAGTAACTGCCGCCCTTCTGAATTTGCCCGGGAATGCTCCTGCCCGATTCAATTTTTCCCAAAAGCTCCCTCATAAGCAAACCTCCCATACGGCAGCAGAGGTAATTGTGGCGGTGAAGCGATTCATTACTTATGGGGACTTTTGCTTTTGAGATAATATCCCCTTCATCAAGTTTTAACTTCATATGGTGCAAAGTGACCCCGCCGTAAGCCGATTTGTTCTTCATTGCCCAAAACGAGGAAGCCACTCCCCGGAACTCGGGCAGATATCCGGGATGGATATTGATAGAGGCTATCTTCGGCACGGACAAAACCTCTTTTTTCAGTATCTGGTTGAAATAGGATATTAACAGATCAGGTTTAAGGCGGCACAGCATTGCTACCGACTCAGCCGAATTGACATCCCGTACTTTTATTATGGGAATATCTCTTTTTTTTATCTCCCTCATAAATCTGACACCCCGGGCAGGCCATAAACCCGTCAGGCTGTAGGCAATCTGGTCGCAGGCTTTAAAAAGAAAATATTTGTATCCCTGCCTTTTCCATAAAAAAAGAAGGCTTTTTGCATTGCTTTTTCCGTATAGAATGCAGCCGGAATCGAAAACCGCAACGATTTCGATTTTTTCCATATCCAAGAGGGGCAGGAAAACAGGGTTGGCGTATAAACTGTCATAATTGAGAAGCACTACCCGCAGTTTCCGTCCGGCTGCCAGCCCATACCGATAGTCATTCATCTTTTTGCCTAAAAAATTAAAGCTGTCCGACAGCCGGCAGTTCATTTTCCTGTAAAAACTGTTTGCTTTCATGCCGTCGTAAACGCTTATATGGAAACTGTTGATATTTGATTGCCTAAGCTCCTTTACCAACCTTTTGAACAAGCTTCTGCCTGTGCCCCGGCGCCGGTACTTTTTATCAACTGCCAGGGATATAAGTTCAGCGCCTTTGCGGGCAAAGCCTCTATAGGACAGAAGCCTTACCAAATTTATTATTTTAAGCGGATTTTTTAAAAGAACGGTAATCAGGCTGAAAAAAAAGCCGGACGGATCCTGACTGACTGCCAATCGGCTGAAATTTTTCGATACCCGGCAGGCTGTAATAAAAGCAAATACCCTCCCCTCATCTATCGCCACAAAGGCTATGAATCCCGGTACTTTTAAAGAGTTGAGATAGAACTTCCGTAAAAAATCCGCTCCCAGTGAGGGCAGGAAGCCGGTTATTTCCTGAAAATGGATCTGCGCCACCCGTGCTGCGTCCTCAGCCCGCATTTTTCTGATCATTTTTTAAGAAAGAAATTTCTGATACTTAAAGCTACTTGTTTTACCTCCTGATCCTTAAGCTCGGGAAACATCGGCAGCGTCAAAATCTCAGCGGCTGCTTTTTCGCTTTCGGGGAAATCCCCCTTTCTGTACCCCAGATATTTAAATGAGAAAACCAGGTGGACCGGCAAGGGGTAATGTATGGCAGTGGCAATACCTTTCCCGGCTAAATAATTCTTCAGCCTGTTTCTTTGGGCTGTTCTGATGACATAAAGATGGTAAATATGATCCAGCGTGCCCGGGCGGGGCAAGCGGCACGGACAGTCCTTGAGGGAAGTTTCGTAAATTTCAGCTATCCGCCTCCTTCTTTCATTCCATTGGTCCAGGTATTTCAGCTTGACGTTGAGAACAGCTGCCTGCAGTTCGTCCAAACGGCTGATCCGCCCTAAAAGCATACTTTTGTATCTTTCCTCTTCTCCGTATAAACGCAGCCTGCGGATTTTCCGGTAAAGCTCCCTGTTGTCGGTTGTGACCATACCGCCATCACCGAATGCGCCCAGGTTTTTTGTCGGATAAAAGGAAAAACAGCCGATATTTCCAATTGTGCCTACTTTTTTTCCCCTGTATTGCCCACCATGAGCCTGGGCACAATCCTCAATTACCGGCAACTTGTGTTTTTCCGCAATACTGATTATTTTTTCCATATCAGCCGTCCTGCCGTACATATGGACGGGAATAACCGCCCGGGTTTTGGAAGTGACGGCTTTTTCGAGTTTATCCGCGTCAAGATTGAAATAAGAGTCGATATCAACCAGCTTTGGCCGGGCGCCGGCGGCTGCCACTGCAAAAGCAGTCGGGTAACTGTTGGCCGGCATAATGACCTCGTCCCCGTGTTTTATATCCAAAGACAGTAAACTCAACAGCAGGGCATCGGTGCCTGATGCTACGCCAACCGCATATTTTACATTCAGGTACTGCGCAAATTCCTTTTCGAATCTGGAAACATAAGGTCCTAAAATAAAATTCCCGGAAGCGAGTACCTTTTCAATGGCACTGTTGAATTCCCGGCGGTACTGTTTTAACTGCCTTTTGGCGTCATAAACCGGAATCATTATTGCTATTCTAGCTAGATACCCGGGCAAAGTAAAATATATTTTTCTTCAGGTAATTTTGCTATATTACAACCAATCATGATTCGGAAAATAGTAAGAAGAAAAAAATTTGCCTTTCTTCTGCTCTTTGTTTTTTTGGTTTCGGGAATCCGTTTAATTTACTGGAGAACTTATCCCCACATTTTTGTCAATGCCGACACCGACAGCTACTACCGGGTGGGACAAAAAATTATCGGGGGGCAGATATTGATAGACGATTTAAGGTCTCCCCTCTATCCGCTTTTCCTTATGCTGCCCGCACTTCTAAACAACCGGCCTGAAACAGCCATTTATTCTCCGTCCTTCTACCGGGATATGACTGTGGTTATCCTGGCTCAATCCCTTCTCGGATTGCTTTCCCTCCTCTTAACCTTTCGTCTGGCCAAAAAGCTGGGATTTTCACCGGCTGCCTCTTATTTCTTTGCCTTATTTATGGGTCTAAACATCATGGTCTTTTCCATGGAAAGGCTGCTTCTGACGGAAACTTTATGCGGATTTATTGTTTTGATGTTTGCTAATCTTCTGCTGTCGATTTTAAATTCTTACCGGCCATCCAAGCTTTTTTTAATGGGGCTTGTTGCTGCACTTTTATTTCTGACCAAACCGGTTTACTTTCTCCTGCCTTTACCGGTTGTAATGCTGCTTCTCCTGCGATACGGCAAAAAATTCCTTTTTCACGGTTTCCTCTGGTTATTATCAGCCGCTTTGATGACAGCCGGTTATATATATCTGAACTTTCTCAATTATGGTTATACCGGACTTTCCCGGGCAGGAGAAATCGGACTTCTAGGTAAAATCATTATTTATAAATTGGATATAAGCCCGGCAAACAACAATTATTATTATCCCTTTCTAAAACAATACCTGGCTGAAAACCGGGAAACCCATCCTTTCAGGTTTATGGACTTTGCCCTGCCTTTCTATTGGGATAAAAAGGAAAAAATGAACCAGCTGGTGCCACTGGTCAGATCGGTGATTTTGCATAATTTTCCCGACTATATAACTAAAACATTGAGGGAGATCCCATACGGCATAACTGAAGCCAATAACGAAGTTATTTTAAGTACCCACGGAACCCGGGAAAACCGGAGCATCATTTTTTTGTATGAAACTTACAGATATTTACAGTATTCACTCTTGGCTATTATCCCGATTGCTCTCTGGCAAGTACGGAGTTTCTTCAGGAAAAAAAACGCCGCCAGTTCAAAATGGCTGGCTGTTTCCCTGCTAGCACTGTATCATATACTGCTGACGGTCTTTATTGATTACGGTGAATTCGGCAGGGTCTTAAGCATCTCACAGGTCTTTTCTTATCTGACGGTTTTATACCTCCTGCGGCCGGCTTACCAGTAATATTTTTTGTATTTGGAGTAGTAAGCGAAAGTTTTGGCAATCCCCTCCTTTAAAGAAACAACAGGCTGCCAGCCGTAAGTCTTGCGCATTTTCTCCCAACTTGCCTGATAATCCCCTATCTCTATCTTTTTCCTGTCAGCCGGATAGGGTACGACTTTCATTTTGCCCCTGCCGTAAATTTCAATGGCGTACTTGACGAAGTCCTTAAGCGAAAGCGGTATACCGCCCAAATTATATGCCTGCCCCCAGCCGTTTTTGCTGAGACCAACGAGATATAAAGCCTCAACCACATCGTCAATGTAATTTACGTCACGCACCTGTTGGCCTGAACCGTAAAGCAGGACTGTCTTTCCGTCCATGATTTGCCTGAGGAAATAATTTAAAACGCCCTGGCGGGGATGCTTCATCTGGTGTCTCGGACCGTAAATATTGCTCATGCGTAAGGATACGCTCTTGATACCGTATACCCGGGTATACATGAGGTGGTATTTTTCCGCGGCGATTGAGTTTATGCCGTTGATATCGGTCGGCTCCTGGGGATGGTCTTCGTCTACAGGCAAATACCGCGCTTTACCGTACTGGTTTCTGGTCCCTGCATAGATGATTCTGGTTGTCGGGTTGAAATGCCTGACTGATTCCAGGAAAGACAGCTGTGCCCGGCAGTTAATTTCCAAATCAGTCATCGGGTCAGTCATACTGTCGACATGGGAAAGAGTGCCTGCCAGGTTAAAAATAATGTCCCTGCCTTTGACCAGTCCGTTCATTTTCTCCCGGTTGCGGATGTCTGTTTTGACGATTTTTACCAGGTCCTTTACCGGATTTAAGTTGAAAAGATTGCCTCCATAACCGGGGATCAGGGCATCTACTAAAACCTGCTCGGCTCCTTCATCAGCCAATCTGATTGCCAGACTGGAACCGATAAAACCTGCTCCGCCGGTAATCAGGATATTTTTGCCGTGATAAAATGATGGTTTATTTTTTCTTTGCATGGTTTTTTTTCATGACTGACAGGGATGTGGTTATTATATGGTCTAAAACCAGTTGGATATCCTCACAGGGGCCATACGCTTTACTCTGAATGAGGATGGGGCAATCTGCCAGTTTGCCCAGGGTTCCGCCCGTTACAAAGCCGAGTATGCCGATGATTTTGGCTCTGCGTTTTTTGGCGTATGTTACGGCTTTGATCAGATTTTTGCTCTGCCCGCTGCCTGATAGAACAATCAGGACATCGTTGGCCCCGATTAAGTTCCTCAGTTGCTGCAGGAAAACGTCTTCGAAGGAAAAATCATTGGCAAATGCCGTCAAAAGGGCTGTATTATCGGTCAGCGAATAAACTTTAAAGCGCTTCTCCTTATTATCATCGACTCTTTCCAAAGTGTTCTTGGACAAATCGCAGGCAAAGTGGGAGGCATTGGCGGCGCTGCCGCCGTTGCCCATGATAAAAACTTTACGGTTGTTTATATAAGCCGACAGGATCATCCCGACTGCCTTATGAATCCTAGCCCTGTCAAGGCTGTCCAAAGCCTGCTTCAACTCCGAAATATAATTCCCGATGATCCGGTCTACGGTTTTTTTGACAGAATCAGCCATCAGTTTAATTTAATTTTTTTCATCAATTTAAGATTGTAATACATTTCATTGTCCAACGGATTTTCCATCAGTCCCGACCGGAATGCATTAACCAGATCCGAAATCGCTTCTTCAACGGTATGTTTCGGCCTGAAACCGAGGATACGGGCTATCTTTTCGGAACTGATATGGTAGGAACGGTTGTCAGCGGACTTTGTTACGGTAATCTTAATGTCCGGATCAGCCAGGACTTTTTTGACCAGACGGGCAATTGAAGATACGGACAGATTCTCATATCCGGCATTGAACACCTGGCCTCCGACAAGAGTCTTGGGATATTTCAGGCATTCAACGTATAAATCGGTTATGTCTTCTATATGGATATTGGGACGGAGCTGCCTGCCCCCGAAAACCGTAATTTTTTTATTGACCAAAGCCTGAACGGTAAGCATATTGACGCTCAAATCAAGCCTTAATCTGGGCGAGAAGCCGCAGACGGTCGCCGGCCGGATCGCCAGGACGGTAAAATCACCGCTGTTTTTTTTGAGCACATATTTTTCCGACAGGGCTTTGTATTTGGAATAATCGGTCAAAGGCTCAAGCGGCAAATCCTCTGTCACGTTTTTTTCCTTTTTGATACCGTAAACGGAGGAAGTTGAAACGAAGACGAATCTTTTTACTCCGGCCTTTTCCGCAAGGTCAGTAAGCAGTTTATTGGCCTTATAGTTAACTGATTTACCCAAGCGGGGGTCGAGGTCAAAACTCGGGTCGTTGGAGATGGCGGCCAAATGGATGAGACCGTCCACTCCCTTAAGCTCTTTTTGTAATAACTTTCTGTCCCTGATATCCCCTACTATCTCAATCAGATTTTTATGTTTTGGCAAAACATTTCTGCCGTAGATAAACAAATCCAGGACTTTTACTTTATAACTTTCCTTTAATAATTTAGGCACAAGCACTGCCCCTACGTAACCCGCACCCCCGGTCACCAGGACATTTTTTATGCTTTGGTTCATCATTTCAGCAACCTATTGACGAATTTTATCATCTCGGCAAATTCTACCGGTTTCTTATTCCCGACTGTCTGAATCTGCAAAGCGCCTGCCACATTGCCGATAAAAGCGGTCAGGTCGTTTTCCAATCCTTTCGCCATGCAGGGAGCGGTAACGGCGAACAAAGCATCTCCAGCCCCGACCCTGTCGACAATTTTATCGGTCAAAGCCGGGCTGTTCAAAAATCCTTTACCGCGGAAATAACCGTCGCTGCCGTATGGACCGCGGGTAATGATCATATTTCTGCACTTCATTTTCTTATAAATCTTTCTTATCAGTTGCCTTAAATCATCGTGCTTTTTATGGGTGGCCAGTCTGATTTCCTGCTCGTCGATGCAGATATAATCGGCCCGGGAGTATTTGGTAATAATATTGAATCCGTAATTGGCGCTGTTGGCCTGAACGTTTAGAGCAAGGAAGGGTGCTTTGGAGCATAGATATTTAACGATTTTAGGGGTAAACAGTCCGTGACCGAAATCATAAACAACCACCAGGTCGAAACTATTCAGGTTTTTCCTGAGATAATTCATAATTTTATCCTCGACAACTTTCGGAATATCATCCTCCCCCAGATAGGAAATCTGGAAAAGTTTCTGCTTGGTAAAGGCGTCCAGGAAACGCCGCTTGACTATGGTTTCCCTGTCTTCCCAAAAATAGAACTGTCTTTTAACGGTGTGATTTAAATTTTTGCCGATGAAATTTTCAAAGGAATTTTTGGAGCCTAATACGCTCAATATTTCCACGTTGCCGCTTAAAGAGCTCATATGATTGGCAGCTGCCAAAGAGCCGCCCAAATAGGATTCTTCAGTAATATGACGGTGGACCATAATCGGTTCTTTGGACGATTTTCCCAGGGGAAGACAGTAAACATACTGGTCGATGATGGCATCCCCGATGATCAAAACTTTCAGCGGTTTCAGCTTTAAGAGTTTTCCAGCAATATCATCAGAGGTATATTTCCGGCCGATTGTTTCCAAATAATGCCTGGTTTTGGGAGGAAAGACATCCAGGTACTGGTTGATCAATTTGGATGAGCTGTAAATGATATCATCATGGGAAAAAATAAGCTTGCCCCCGGCCGCTTTTACCGCTTTTTCCTCATCCGCCAGTTTTTGCGGCAAATCTTTTATATTCCGGCGTTTCCGGTAATCCGGTCCTTTGACATAAAAGTCGGGTTTTATCTTTCTGATGGCTGGGACGGCAGAATCAGACTCGACAATTGATACATAATCGATCTGTTCCAGGGCTGACAATACTTCTGCCCGTAAATTATGGTTAAAAATCGGCCTGCCCGGACCCTTGGTCACGTAAGCATCAGCCGTAACAGTCACCACCAAAACATCCCCGTTTTTTTTAGCGCTTTCCAGATGTCTGATATGACCCGGATGGAGAAGATCAAAGACTCCGTGGCAATGGACTATTTTCTTTCCGGTTTTCCTGAGGTTAAGGGCAATCTTAGCCAATTCATTGATCCGTTTTATCTTGCCTGCCCTGCTCATGACCTGTAATATAACTACTTCTTTCTTTCCATTCAAGTCCTTTCTATCTTGACAACTTGACAAGATAATATTAGAATAATTGCATGAAAGTTTTATCTGTCGGCGAATTCAAAGCCAAATTTTCCGAAGTTGTTGAGTCTCTGCTTCAGGGAAAAGAAACAGTAGTTTCTTACGGCAAAAAAAAAGAAAAGATAGGAGTCATGATTCCTTATAAGGATTACCAGAAAAAGAAAAAGGTACAACTGGGAATTTTGAAAGGAAAAGTCTCAGTCGAATTCGCCAAAGACTTCAAAATGACTGTTGATGAATTTCTCAAGTTATGAATTATCTGCTGGATACTCATACCCTCATCTGGGCTCTGGTATCGCCTGAAAAACTCTCCCTAAAGGTAAAAAAAATAATTCTGGATAATACATCGTGGATAAGCGTGGTATCTTTTTGGGAAATTTCTTTAAAATATACGATCGGTAAGTTGAATCTTCAAAATGTGAAACCGGATGAGATTCGCGAATCGTCAATAAAAACCGGTTTTACAGTTTTGGATTTAGACTCAGAAACGGCCGCAACTTTTTATAAACTCCCAAGGATAAAAAATAAAGATCCCTTTGATTTGATGCTCGCTTGGCAGGCAATTTCCGGCAACTTTACTCTCCTGTCAAAAGACAAAGGCTTCGACATCTACCGATTGTCAGGTCTTAAAAGAGTGTGGTAGATTTTTTAAATGGGGACAAACAACCCTAAGAAATTTTCAGGCTGGTTAACTCCGGACAAGCCCGACAGGCACTCATCGTTCATAGGCCCTCTGGTTGGCTTCCGGCATAAAGCGCATGTGGTCACCAAACCTTCACCGGAGACAGAAGTTTTTCCGGAACGGTTTATTTATGTCGGCTGTCTTCATGGCGGGAATGAGACAATTTATAACCGGTTGGAGCAGGTCGCCGAAAATCCGCCTGATTATCTGATTTTCACAGGCGACATCAGCGGCTCACCGGAAATCGAAAAGCTGAAGAAGCACTTCTACGATGATAAAGAGTCAAACAAAGACAGCGTCTATCGGAAATATGCGTATTTCGGCGATTGGGCGGCTACTCTCCCTCAAGCCAAGCGCTGGGAACTGCTGTCAACTCTGAAACCCCATGCGGAACGCCTGCTGAAAATCATAAAAAAAATCAAAAATCCCCAAACCAAAATCTGTATACTGGAAGGCAATTGGGACAATCCGGAAATAAGCGGAGTCAGGGCTGTTGCCGGTAATGACATTCCTGATGTTTTTGATACTCAGGCTTTTTTTAAATCCCGGGGATACCCTTTTATCAACAGGCCTTCTCTTCTCCAATCAAAATCCTCGGTGCATCTTCTTTTTCCTTACATTACTCTTCTGCGTTCTGAAGAAATCAATGAACAATTCATCCGTGACAGCTTAAATGCTGTTTCTGAAGCTAAAAAGGCAAGCAAAACCGTAGTCATGGTTGGCCATGCCGAAGCCAATTGGCGCATCCATCATCTGGACAGCCGGATCTCACCTCTAACCTATGAACGGAAAACAGTCATCGATAATTTCGGCAGGTTGATGGCTGTTTTCCGGCCTGACGAGGTCATCTATCCCCACCAGCATGCCCGTCTTCATGACGAACAGGGAAAACTGATAGATAAGGACAGCAAATACTTGCTGGAAGTAAGGCAACAGGGAGTGAAACTTGTTGAGGACACGATGTCGCTTAAATCAAATGACGCGACAATCCTGGCTACATATATTCCCCTGGGTTACCTGGCCGAAGAAGACTTTACGACATCTAATTAGTAACTCCTAGGAGGTGGCAAAGCAACGACTTTGACTCCTCGTAGGTGTTACGAGAGGTATTTAAACCAGCCGCGGGTGGCTTTTTCGATGGACTTGGGCGTCCAGACGGGGGCAGACTTCCAGTAAGCGCTGTTTTCCAAAACCAACTTCATACCTTGAGAAAAGGTGACTTTCGGCTGCCAATTGAGCGCATTTTTGATTTTAGTGATATCGGCATAAGTACTGTCCGGTTCCCCCGGCCTTTTGGGAATATAAACGACTTCCCCGCCGATTATTTTCACCATCTGATTTATGGAATAACTCCCGCCGCTGCCGACATTGAAAAAACCGGCAGTTATTTTTGATTGGGCTGCTTTCAAAAATGCTTCCGTCACATCCGAAACATAGGTAAAATCTCTGGTTTGCCTGCCGTTCCCCACAACCGTCATCGGTTTACCGTTCATTTTCTGCGCCAGAAAAATGGAGATGACCGGACCATAAGTGCCGTAGGTGCGCACTTTCGGCCCGTAGACATTAAAGAGACGCAAAGAAACAACCGGAAGTTTATACACAGCTGCATAGTGCAATGCATAAACTTCTCCCAGATACTTGGTCAGGGCATACGGGTATTGGGGTCGGATCGGTGCTGATTCCGGAGTCGGATATTTATCGGGAATGCCGTAACAGGAAGACGAAGCGGCATAGAGGAATTTTTTTATGCCTGCTCTTCGCGATGCTTCAAGGATATAAACTGTACCGGAAACATTAATCCTGTGGTAGAGTTCCGGCTGTTCAATTGACGGAACGATATTGGACATGCCGGCCAGGTGGAATACCCAATCGATACCGCTGAAATAAGACTGTTTAAGCTGCTTTTTATCTGAGATATCACATTTTTTAAATAGGTATTTCCTGCCGTATTTTTTAAAAAGAACGGAATCATCTTCTCCTGGATTATGGCTGTCCAAAAGCCTGACGGTATGCCCGTCTACCAGCAGTCTTTTGACTAAATGGCTGCCGATAAAACCGGTCCCGCCGGTCACTATGCATTTCATAATATAAAAAGGCTCATAGTCTTATGGCCACGCGGATGACATCGCCGTTCCTTACTTCGGAAATGGCTTCATTGACTTTAGCCAAAGGATAGGTCTTGGTAATCATGCCCTGGGGGTTATAAATACCCAGTTTTTGCAGATTCATAAGTTTGGGTATCACCAGTCCCGGATTGACATCGCCGCCGAATGAGCCCGTCAGGACTTTATCGAAATGCAAAGGAAATGAATCAATTGCCATCTTCTCCCCTTTTTTGGGTACACCCACCAGAATTGTGCGGCCGGCGGAAGATGCAGATTCATAGGCCAGCTCGCGGATGGAGTTTATGCCGGTCGTGTCAATGGTTACGTCAGCTCCCTGCCTGCCTATGATTTTTTCCAGATCCTGCCTGATCCGGGAAGAGTTTATAAAGGTATGGGTAGCTCCGTATGCGGAAGCTTTTCCCAGCTTGAATTTATTGATATCAACAGCCACAATCGGATTGGCATTTACCAGTTTGGCCATCATAATAATGCCGCACCCGGCGCCCCCGGCCCCGAAAATTACCGCCGATTCGCCGCTTTTTAATTTTGAATCATGATGAACCACACCAAAGCCCGTCGTCAGAGCGCAGCCGTAAAGAACAGCTGTTTTTAAATCAGTATCTTCCGCAACAGGTGTCAGACGGTTTTCGGAGACAACGGCATATTCATTGAAAGTGGTCACCCAGCCGGCATTTACTTTCTTTCCTCCCCACAGGTAACTGGGTGTTGGCGACTGGATACCGGATCCTTGGCGCCAATGCATGATCACCCGGTCGCCTTTTTTTACCCTGGTGACCCCGCTTCCGGTATCTTCGACCACTCCGCTGCCTTCATGACCCAGAAGATGCGGCAGGAATTTATCTTCTCCTTTTGTGCCGTCAATTTCATTGATCTGGGCACCGCAGATGGAGCTGAAGATAACCCTGACAAGCACCTGGCCGTATTCAAGAAACCCGGGAAGCTCTATTTCCCCGATTTCCAGAGGCGCTTTTTGCTTGACTAAAATGGCCGCTTTCATATCATTCAAAAATAGATAAATTCAAAGTCCCCTGTATAACCGAAATGCTTAAGTACCCATATCCAGCTTTCCTTATCGAAAAATGCTTCGCAGGTCAGAGCCCAGCACTCCAGATTGAAGAGCTCTTTTTCATTGCGGTAACTTTCGACAGCCAGGTATTTCTGTCTTCCCACCCTCTCAATTTCCGCCAAAGCCCGTGACAGTTTAGGTAAAGTCAGATTATGCAGCGCAGTTATGGAAATTACCAGGTCAAATTCCCTGTTTTTATACGGATATTTGCCTTCAGCCCGGCCGTAATGTAAATACTGCCTGATTTCTTTTTTGCTGTTTTTCAATCCGTAACGTGATATATCGAATCCGGCAACACTTGCCCCGGGCAACAGTTTTTTAATTTCATAAAGAAGAAAACCTTTGCCGCAGCCGACGTCCAGAATTTTTGATTTATTCGTCAGTTTATACTTTTTGATAAGTTTGTCTGCCACCACCGACCAGCGGCCGTCATATTTATATCCGCCGTAGCCGTACCTTCTGTCCCCGTCCCAGTAATCCCGGCCGTATTTTTTGGCAACCTTCATGCAATGGACTTTGTCATCCTGCATTCTGCCCAGATAGTCCCGTTTGGTCCTTTTATGCAGCGGCGTAATTATGCTTATGATCATCCTGTTTTTATTACTCTCTTTAATAATTTTTGGTAATAAACTTTGTTTTCAGCTTGATTATCACCTGCCGGAGCCCAGGACGGATAAACCGCATCCAGACTGCGGTTGAATTTACCTGATTTTATCTCCTGAAATATAACATAAGCTGTCAAGGGAATGGTCAGATGCCAAAAACCTCTGCCAATACGGCAAATAAAATTACCATTTTTAGCTAAGATTTCCGCATTGTTTACGTTTCCTTTTGCGTCAAAGAGGAATAAAACCATCCTGCCCGCAATTATCTGGTACGCTTCATCGCGATAAATATGCTTCTGCGGCCTTCTGTATATCCCCTTGTGGTGCAAAATAATCATCTGGTGAAGATGCTCATCGGTATTGCGATGAAGGCAAATTCTGAGATCGCAATTGTTTTTTCTCTGTGAGAGCTTGAGCATCTCCTGAATAGTTACCCCGGACAGCAGCGGATTTTTTGCTACAGCTATATACGTCAGGCTTCTGCCCAGCTTGTCATGATTTACTTTTATGCTTTTAAACGGAATCATCTTAACGCAACTTATTTACAATTAATTCACACACCTGACCGACAGGACGGATATTTATTCCTGTGATTCTCCTGATTTTATTTGTGTTTAAAGAAACATTCTTCGGTCTTTTCTCAAGCAATGGGAAATCATCAATGCTGCAGGCGGTAATTTTAACACCGTCGGCCTGTTTGTCATTCATTTTGCTTATCAGCATTTTCAAAAGCTGTAAACGGCTAAAACCACTTTCATTTCCCAAATTGTATAAGCCCCAGGCTTTTTTTTCCAACAATTTTAATATTGCCCGGACAACATCCTCGACATAAACCGGACTGAAAATCTGGTCAGCCGCCACCCTGATGCTTTTTTCCGTCTTGAGCTGATTTATCCAATCAGTAAAGAGAGTGCCGTCATCCCTTTCCGATCCGTAGACTTTACCAAACCTGACAATTATATGTTGAGGGCAAATTTTTTGGATAAATTTTTCCACTGCCACTTTCTGCTTACCGTAAGTTAAGATCGGGCGGGGCACCTCCTTTTCCGTATAGTTTCCTTTTTTGCCGTCGTAGACAAACTCCGTTGAAGTAAAAATCAGCGGCAACTGCCATTGATTCAGTGTTCTGACTATTTCTTTGATACTTTTAACATTGAGCAATTCGGATCGTTTTTTATCTTTGGCGCAGGAATCAGGATGGGTATCTCCCAAAAGTATTACGGCAGCGGTAAACTCCTGAGGATTCTTGATTACCTGGGACAAATTTTGTCTGACTGCATCAAATTTTATGCCTCCGGGAATTTTTCTGGAATTGTAGGTGCCGGTTGCCTGATTTCCCAAGCGATTGAGAAAATGCCCGCCGATAAAGCTCGAGCCTCCCAGAATCAGTATTTTTTTGGTCATTTCAGCAACTTTTCCGCAGTCTTAACGATTTCTGCAACTGTAATCCTCTTATCCAGAAGCTGCTCTTTTTGTGAACCGTAGCCTTCCGGAAATTCATCAGGTAATGCAATTCTTCTGAATAGTTTTCTGCCGATAAAATCAGCTTCACTGATAATTTCGGCAATACCCGATCCCAGTCCTCCGATTAATGAATGCTCCTCGACGGAAATTACTGCCGGATAGGCCCTGACGGTCTTTATTATGGTTTTTTTGTCCAGGGGTTTCAAGGTGGGCACATGCAGGATGCCTGCTTTGACATTTTTCTTGCCCAATATTTCCTTAGCCTCGAGGGCCAGCTGCAAAGTAATACCGGTTGTCACCAAAAGCACATCTTTGCCCCGGGCATAAACGTATGCCCTGCCGATTGTGAAACCGCCGCGGGTAACAAGAGGATCACTGCCTTTTGCCAGCCTGATGTAAATCGGGCCGGGCCAGTCAACCGTTTTTAACATCATTTTTTCCATTTCCCGGCTGTCGGCGCAGGCGATAACCGTCATGTTGGGAATGGCCCGCATGATGGCGATATCTTCGATGGCCAGATGCGTCGGTCCCAAAGGCGCATAAACCAAACCGCCGCCGCTGCCGATTAATCTGACTTTAGCTCTATGAAGGGCCAGATCAACCACAATCTGCTCGAAACAGCGCCGTGTGAGAAAAGTGGCAATGGTATTGATATAAACGATTTTGCCTTCAAGGGCCAAACCTGCGGCAAGACCGATAATATAAGCTTCGCTGACGCCTTCTTTTAAAAACTGCCCTGGCAGCTCTTTCTCAAATTGCAAAAGGGTGCCAAAACCAAGATCGGAACCGATAAAAAAGACGCGCCTGTCCTTTTTTGCAAGCCGGTAAACCATCTCCAGACTCATTTTCCTCATCTGTATTCCTCCAATCCCCGGTATAAATCATTCATTATCTTCCCTTCTAATCCCCGGCGGTGATGCCATTCGGGATTATTCTCGCAACTTTTAATGCCCTTTCCTTTAACCGTATGGCAAATCAAAAGATTCGGCTTATTTTTTTTAAAAGGCAATTTATGCAAAGAACGGTATATCCCGTTGGTATCGTGTCCGTCAGCTTCCCTGACGGCAAAACCGAATGCCCGCCATTTATCCGCAAGGGGCTCCAGATCCAGGATTTCCCTGGTCGGCCCCCAGGACTGCATTTTGTTGTAATCAACCAGAACCGTCAGGTTGTCGAGACGGTGTTTCGCAGCATAAAGAGCGGCTTCCCAAACTGACCCTTCGTTTGATTCGCCGTCGCCGATAAGCACAAAAACCCTGTGCTTCTTCCTGTCCAATTTGGCTGCTAAAGCCATGCCGACGGCAACCGCTAAACCGTGGCCCAGGCTGCCGGTTGATATTTCCACCCCGGGGATATTTTTTTCCGGATGTCCGCCCAAATAGGTATCCAGACGGCAAAAAGTCACTAGCTTTTTTTCAGGAAAAAAGCCTTTTTCAGCCAAAATAGCATAATAAGAAAGGCATCCCTGACCTTTACTGAGTATAAAACGGTCTCGATTGGGCCATTCCGGCTCGTCGGGTCTGTATTTTAATATCCTGTCATACAAAACCAGCAGAATTTCCGTGATGGAAAAGGCCGAACCGAGATGCCCGCGTTTGGACGAGGCAAGCATATCAAGAACAGTTCTTCTTACGTCTTTCGATCTTTTATTCATAATATTGAGGCGAAAGGAAAACGCCGTCCGGCAGACAAGGCTTTTTCCAGCATCTTCCCTGCCTTTTTTAACTGGCCTCTTTCATCAGGAGACTTTTGAGCCAGTGTACGGCGAAGCCTGCCTTCACGGGTAAACTCATTGAGCATTATAAGCGACCATTTAAGGGCAAACAACGGATAAACAATCTTCAGCCTCTCAAAAGTTTCCGTTTTAAAACTAGGTTTTGCTTGCCTCAGAAAGCTTTCTTTCAGTTTGCCGGAAAGCTTCATTTCCGGATGCAATAAAAAATCAGACAGCAATTTTACCGGATCATCCCAACCGAAATGCTCCATGTCAATGAAATATAGCCGGCCATCCTCTCCCCTGATCGCATTATGGAAGCCGAAGTCAGAAGGGCTTAAAATTTTTTCGGCACACTCCGAATCAACAATCTTGTCTGTTATTTCCACAAAAGCCAAGTCGAATCTTTCCGTCAGGAATTTCTTAAGGTGCGGGTGATTTATTTTCCCTAATCTGTTCCTTCTTATTTTTATATTACCGAGGACATCCCTGACCGAAAAACAGGCTTCGGACGCATCAGGCAGATCAACTGCCGATTTGAGTCCGGATGCTTTCTTTAATCCTGAAATAAACTCAATTGCCTCCTTTACATCAATTTCCGTATTATTATTATTTACCCTGTCACCAGGAATAAAACTGTAAATTCCGGCGGGTATCGCATAATCGGCATAAACTGCCGCCGGCACCCTGTCTATACCGGCACTATTAAAAAATTTTACAGCTTGGTATTCCCTTTTTAACCTCTTTCTACCGTCCAAGCTCTGAGGGTAGATTTTCAAAAAATAGACGGATGAATCCGTAGTAACTTTCAATGTACGGCTGTTGGCCCCGCCCTTTACCTCATCCGATTTCAAAACCTGATCAAGTCCGGCCGAGAAGAATAGCTTATTTACGGAAAAAGTAATTTTTGACTGCATACCAATCTTTTAAAACGGCCACATTCTCCGGCAAACCGGGCAAAGATTCATCACTTAATAGAATCCTTTCTGTTTTTCCCGGAAAATTTTCAGCGGTCAATACTTCCGGCAGGTCATCTATAAAATAATCACATTTTAACTTTTTGATCCTTTCAAGTTTCAGATTTCGCGATTCCTCAAAAAAAATATTTTCCCCGTCCAGATTATAAGGCTTGTCCAATAAACCCTTTTTGTTTAAATAATCTTCCATATTCTGCTGCAAGTTGATTTTCCGGTCTCCGAACAGATATTTTGTTTTATGGCTGACCACATAGATTTGATGGCCGCCTGCCTTGACAGCTGACATAAATTCCTCAAAACCGGGCATTATCTCAGCTTCCAGGTACCGGAAGCCGTAAACTACTTTTTGCAGCTTCTGCCAAAGCTGCTCTCCTTTTTCCATTTGCCTGAGATTATCTCTAAGCTTTATCTTGTTCTCCCCGCCAACAGGCATTTTAAGGGTTTGTGCAGCGTTTATGAATACCCGGTCGTAACTGATAATTGTATTGTCCAGATCAATACCGATAACCATATTCAATAAGAAGGTTTCCTCCCGTACAGAATAAAAATCAGCCGGAAAAATGAAGCCGGCAGGAGAAATAAGGAAAATTTTTTTCTAATCCGATACTTGCCATTTACCTTAACTAGCTCTCCCGACGAGGAGAATCTTTCCAGCCTGTTTCTCAAAATTACCCGACGGTTGTATTTTTTCAAAATCTGCTTGAGATTTACCCCTTGGGAATTGTTATTGATAAATGTTAATATTCTTATCCTTAAGGATGTTGCCGTAATGCCGAAAACAGCCAAAGAATAGGCCAGCGACATCAGCGAATACATCATCAGAATTATCAATTGAGCTTCAATTTTTGAATATGTAACCGGACCGGAAACTATAAAATTAAAAATAGATATTGAAACCGCAATACCCAGGAAAAAGAGTCTTACTAGCCATTTTAGAATTTTCCTTTTATCGATAAACCGGAAAAAAAACAAGTGGAAAAAGACGAAGGAGAGAGTGCTAATAACAGCAATAAGAAAAATTGTTATATCGCTAACCATCAACCTCCTGTGTCCCAGCTTAATAATTGCCTGTATGAATTAAATAATCCCGATAACAGCTGGCCTTTGGCAGTTGTTTTAAAAAGTGTTTTTTTCTTCAAGATTAGCTTGGAATTCTCAAGATTCCTTATTCTTTTTATAATCAGTTCTTCGTCGGAAAAATTAGCTATCAATGATTTGAAATTCATCTCTCCCTGCTTTTTTATTAAAAAATAAATTTTTGCCGATGGTCCCTCATCTCCCAAATAAGGGGAGGTAAAAAAAATAAAATGCACACCAGACAACAACAGATATAAAAATACAGAACTTAAAGGCCACCTGACGGGTATAAACTGAAATGTGATCACTAGTACCGGAAGAAACAGAAGGAATATGTCATAAGTATTAATAATCCCAATCTTGATCGCTTTCTGACGGCGGTATTTGATGATATGAATAAATGAGGCACAAAGATAAATGATTATCACTAATAGAATTTCAATCATTTATCTTTTTTTAATTTAATATCATTGATTAGGATAAACATTGTTTCTAAAGTCTGAAGAACACTATTGATTGAAACGGCCTTTGATTTTCCGAATTTTCGGCCAAGATATTTAAAAGGTATTTCTTCATAACTTAGACCATTATGTAAAAGCCTGACTTTTGCCTCAGCATAAATGGCAAACCCTCCTGAGACAAGTTTTAAATTTTTCAGCAATTTAGTTTTACAGATAAAAGAACCATTGTAGTATTTAAGTCTTAAACCAAATAGTTGATTCATCATCATTATGAAACTTTTAGAGAAGAGTCTCCTCGCCCAGGTTCTTGTGCTCATGTCAGGATTATATGTCATTATTAAATCAGCAGAACTTGCTTTCTTAATCAAATCCCTTAAGGATTTTTCAGAAGTATCATAATCGCCGGGAAAACCGACTAGATAATCCTTGCATGCGTTTCTAATCCCGTCTTTAAACGTACTACCAAAACCTATATTTTTAATGTGATGGATAACTTTAATTTTACGGTTTTTACGGGCAAACTTATTAGCCACCCAATGGGTTCTGTCAACTGAACCATCGTCCACTATAATCAACTCATAATCAGAAACTGTATCCTTAACCGCCCATAAAGCTCCTTTTACAGCAGAGTTGAGATTTTTTTCTTCGTTGTAAGCCGGAATAATAATGGAGACTGACATTTTCTTCATTATTGCTTAGCTCACACCGATGGAAAATAGATAATGGCCCATCGGGCCATAACCTGTCTGAACAACTTCATCGTTCATAGTAAACATAAATACTTGCCGGAAATACTTATTCATCATTGTTTTCAAGGATTCATACGACTGTAAGTTTACATGGTATTCCCTACTTCGTTTTGACGCATACCGTTCAGCTGTTTGATTTGGTGTGCCAAGGATTAATATTCCCTTTTCTTTAATACATTTAAGTATTTGTCTAAAAAAAAGATCATTGTATTCAGATTCAATATGCTCAATTACATCAAGAGCAAATATACCATCATATTTACCTGCAGGTACTGCTTTTCTAATATCCATTTCCTGAAATTTGATATTTTTTATCGTTGACAATCTGTTTTTATTTGAAATTATTATTGAGGAGTCAATGTCAATTGCCGTCAATTCCCTGACAAATTGGGCAACAATCGGTGTACCGAATGCATCACCGCATCCGATTTCTAGCACACTCTTTTTACCACTAAAATGTCTAGCTACAAATTTATATCGGGCTAGTACGAATGTAAGATGAATAGGATTCTCAATGAGATCAGTAGAGGTCCAAGGCCCGAGAGATACAGTAGTATCGTACTTATATGCTTTTTTTTTGTACTTCTCTTTTTGACTTAGTCGTTTATTCATTATTAAAGATTCAACTAATATAGTTTATTACTCTCACTAGTGCAATTTTTAAATTCAAATCAACTTGCTTTTAAGGGATAGAAAATCCATTCAAATTCAATATTCTGCTTATAGTAACCCCTCGATTTATGGATTAAACGGACAGCTTGAACTTTCTCCCCTTTTAAATCTATATCTAACTGAGCCAAATATGGAGACATCCATAATCCACTGATGGCATTGTCGGGTACAAGTCTGTAAGAATAGATTTTTAGGGATGTTTTGTATTCAATATATGATTCATCCTCTTTCCACAAAACCCTAATCAAGCTGCCTGCTCGTGTCCGATGCAATTTAATATTTGCCCTGATAATGCCTCCTTTATCGTCTGGTACATTAACCCACTCACCCCAACGCCCAAAACTAGTAAATATTGAGGAGCCTTTACTTAAAAGTCCTATTCCATCTCGCTGCCATAAAACAGTATTTCCGCCTCTTTTTATTGGTTTATAATTTTGCATTATCTCCATCAGCGCCTGCGGTTCATCATTTAACAGATACCGTCCGTCTATCGAACCGGTTTCACCTCCCCAATGCACTCTAGTCCAAAGAAGATAATCAGGTGCTCGGGGAGATCGGTAAAAATTTGCATCCTGTGCATCAAGCCACGGAGTGAAAGCAACATAGGTTTGAAGAATAGGTTTAGGCCGGAAAGTCAAAACATTGGCATAAATGTAAGCGAGATCCCAGGGATAGACATCAATTGTTCCTTTACCGATAATTTGTTTAATATCTTCCTCGAGCTGAAAACTTTTCATATTATTACTGGACTCATTCAATAAACCGACTCTATATGACGGGTAATTTATTACTTGATTTCTGAAATTGTTATGGCCGGAAACTTTAATCATCCTTTCCAATTCGTTCTTAATTAAATTAGGGTCCCCGAATTTAGGCAATAGTGTCATATGTACCAAAAGCAGTATTATCGATAACATCATTATTAGCCTTCCCATTGGATGAATTTTTTTAGCAAAGACCAAAAGCATTAAATAGTAATAAATGACGTAATCTACTAAATAATACAAATGGGGCGTATCCTCCCTCATAAAGGTATATTTCCATGTAGCTAAAAAGGGGGTAAATAACAGCAGAAACAGAAAAAATCCTTCCTTGTTCCCAATAAAAAACGGTTGAGCAACAAATAATAATAAAAAGGCCCCTAAAAGAGACCAGTTGTTTGGCGGACTCACGGCCATAGCAGAAGAATTACCTCTAGAAATCTCAAGCATTCCTCTAAGATATGTTGGTAGATATACGAATGAAGATTCTGATAATAGCCAAAAAACAACAAAACAAAGTATTGTCAAAAGGATAATTAACATCAGTATTCTCCAGTTTCCCTTTGGTTTCCTGGCAAAGAGAAAAATGGAATAAACTGCAAGAATTGATGTATTTACCAGTAAATAATTAAGCTTAATAAGAAATGTCAGAGAGGTAAGGAATACGGCTGCAAATAGAAAAAAAGGTTTACCTTTGATTTTGTGTAATAGTAGTAATTCAACAAGTAAAAAAGTCGGTAATGACCAAATATCTATAATATTGGCAAATAAAAACACAAGCAAAATTTTGATAAGCAAATCCTTCCTGTGGTTTTGAAAGAATACAATTAACAACAAACCTGCAATAAACAAAAATTTAATTACTGCCCAAAAAATGATGCCAATAGCTAAATTTGCACCAATTGGTTGGGGATAATGAAGAAAACCCAAAGGCCCAAAAGAAAAGATATAATCAATCCCAACTTTCAACCTATTCGTAAAAATTATATTTAAAGCATATTGATAACCTCCGTCCAAAGTTGCTTTGACAGGATAACCGATGTCCGGAAATGTCAAAATAAAAATCAATATTGCCGGCAGAAGAACGGACGGAAGGTATTTCTTCATTCGAAATATCGTTTTTTGAAAATTAAATAAATCATATCCAATCCCAAAATTGCTGCTTTAAATATATTACCCGTTACTGAACTCTTCCCTACTCTTTGCCTGTAGTTGACTGGAATCTGGATAAAGGGAATGCCCTTTTGAATTATCAGCAGCAGCATTTCCAAACCGAAATCACTGCCTGATCCGCGGAAACTATTCTTAATTTTCCGGTAAGTCTGTTTTTTTATAAGGCGATAGGTACAGCCGGCATCAGTTAATTGGGTGGTATTAAACAGGAATTCCGCCATTTTCGCTACCAGATAATTTCCCCATTTCAGGAAAAATCCCATATTCGCCCCCTCCCAGATCAAAGAATTGGTGGTTCGGGTACCAATTACAAAATCAAAATCTTCAGCATAACTTAATAATTTATATATATCGCGGGCGACAAAAGTACCGTCAGGTTCTGAAATAATCAAATAATCACCCCTGGCTTCTGACAACCCTCTTCTTATGGCTGATCCATAGCCCTGATGCGGTTCGTGAATTTCTTTTGCACTGGTAGCTTTTATTTCCCTACTTGTACCCTCAACAGCATTATTATTAATTACAATTATTTCATCGATAATTTTTAATTTTTCCAATTCCCGGATGGACTTTTTAATGGAGTTTTTTTCGTTGAAAGTAGGCAGGATGACTGAAATTTTTTTCTTTTGCCACATATAGTTCTTTTACCTCTCAAACCTGTAGACCGAAATTTTTTCCAGTGGGTGTTGCGGCAGAATCTCATACGGCAAATCCCGTATAGTAGGCAAATAATAATAACCAACAGCATTATGCGGCCAATTGGTCATGGTGCTAACTACCGAAAACTTATCCCTGGGAACAGTCATTTCAAAATCAAGAATTAAATTGTTTTGATGCAGTGGGTTGATTTGTACCGGATAGAGGCTTGTTAAAACCAATAAATCACCGCTTCTTAAATCATCTTTCTGCGGATTATACGCCATCAACCCCTCTTGCACCGTATACCAGCGCCAGCCGTAAAAGCCTCCGGACCAAACCCTGTATTTATTCTTAATAAATCCATATTTATGTTCGATTTGGCGGGTAATTGCGGCCGCTCCCTTCCTATAACTGTCTGCCTGACTGTTATCCCCGATGGCCAATAATAGAGTATGGATGATTATGACAAAAATTCCAATTATTCCGTATTTCAGGTCAAAATGAATTTTTCCGGTTGCCCCGATTAATAACAGCAAAGCCGGTATAACCGTCAACACGTGCCTGACAGCCATAAATGGAACGGAAAAAATCAGTACAATTGTCATTAAAATAAACCAAAATGCGATTGAGGCTAATTTCAAATCATAAAGTTTTTTCTCATTTAAATATCGCAGAAAAATTTCGGAAATTGAATTTAAAGTGATGATCAAAACCACTAGTCCGTTAGTTAAAAAGAGGGTCCGCAAGATCCATTTAACCATTTCTTCATTCTGGCCGGTAAGAAATCGTAAAACCAAAAAAACGGCTGACAAGAGTATTGATAAAAACAGCAATATGCCTGATTTTTTACGCAATAGGGAAGGAATCAGAAAAATGCTGAAGGGCGATACCGATCCGATCACAATAATCCAAAGCAAGCTCTTCTCCAAAACATGACTGCCGAAACCGGTTGAGCTATTGCTTATGAGATGAAGCCCGCGGAATTCTAAATAATTCTGAGCCGACCAAAGCAAAAGAATCCCGACAGGGATCAATACAATCCACAGCAGCCTCTTTTTCCCCCCCAGGAAAAGGAATCCTGTCAAAATCGGGACAAGAACCAGCCCGGTGTATTTGACCAATAAAGCCAGACCGGCAGATATCCCGGCAATAAGGTAATTTGAGATATTATCGCGGGGCCTTAAAAGGAAATAAAAAAACATTACTGTAAAAACCACCAGGGGCAAATCCAGCATCAGGTTTTGGGACGGAACAAAAGCCGGATTAATAATGAATAAAAAGGTCAGTAACAATGCCTGCTTTGTCAGGTGACGGGCTAAGAGATAAAAGAAAGTAATTGCCATGAGGGTAAAAAGGGACCAGACGATATGGAAAATTAACTCATTCTCCCCGAAGAAAAAAATGACAGCACTCCCCAGATAAGGAACAAGCGGTGGATGAGTGAGGCTGTTTTCTGATGCAATGCCTGTTTCCCGGTCATTTTTTAATATTGCCTGATTGGGTTTCTTCAAATCCTGCAATAAATACCTGCCGATATTGATGGTGGAGATATCGTCAATGTATACTGCCTTTGTTATATTAAAAGATGTGGCAGTTAGCCAGATTATCAAGAGAAAAAGAAGGGTTTTAAAGCGTTTCGTCATTTTAGGCTGATCAATAGATAACATACCTCTTATGATCCTTCAAGATATTATACGTAAAAGACCGGGGAAACAGGTTTTATTTTTTATATTTTTAAGCCTCGGCCTGTTTTTACTTTCCAACCTGCCCATGGCCATCAATGTCAAAAAAACCCCTCCGGATAGAATCTTCCCCTATTATCACGGTGGCGCCCCTTATGACTATAATGTTTATCTGTCTGTTATCACTCTGGGAAAAAACGGCTACTGGCTCAACCGGGACGCCTTTACCTCTGAAAAAACCAAACCGGGAATATTTTATTTTTACTATATTCTGGTTGGCAAAATGGCAAAACTTGCTTCCCTCTGGCAACCTGCGGCTTATCATCTGGCTAGAATTTTGGCTGTCGGTCTTTTTTTAACTGCCGTTTTCCTTGTTTGCCGGGAAATCGGGGGACGCCATCTCGGTTTCTGGTCAAGTATTCTGGCTTTGACTGCAACTATTTCTCCGCCTGCCTTTTTCGGCGAAAAAGGGGCATATGTGTCATATACGCCATGGTGGAACCAGCTAGAAGCACTGCGCCGGCTTGACGGTCTTCCCCATCATCTTTTCGGACAGGCGATGTTTCTTTTTTCCATGTTCTGCATCTTTAAATTCATTAAAAATAATAATTTCCGGCTGGTAGTCATCGGTTCAATCTTAATTGTCATAACCGGCTTTTTCTATCCGCCGGCTATGCTGCCAATCACTTTTATGCTGCCGGCTGCCGTTTTAATATCCATAATTTTGGATATAATCAGAAAAAAGAAGTTTGACCTTAACCAAATCTTTACTGACCGGGAAAATTTGGGGTCGGGAATTTTTACCTTTTCTTCACTTATCCCGCTTCTTATCAGCTACCTGCAGACCAAACAGGGACATCCCTGGACCGTCTGGATTGCCTGGGAAATCAACAAGTGGAATTTACTGGAACCAAATTTCAACCGGGCGCTTCTTTTTTCCTTCGGCATCCTTCTTTTAATCTCTGTTCCGGCTGTTGTTGAAACAGTAAAAAAAAATAACCGGCATTGGATTTTTATCAGCTTATGGGCATATATGCCATTTATTTTATTGCCTTTTGTAAACTTTTTGCGCATAGGCAAGCTCAGACTGATCGGCAGCGTTCCGTTTCTTCCCCTGTCTTTATTGTCAATCTATAGCCTTAATTTAATCCTGAAAAGCAAATCATCATCAGTCAGAAATACAGTTCTTGCACTTTTTATAATTCTGACATCACTTCCGGTGGGTATGCCGTCTTTTTTCCGGGAAATCACATCTTCCCGGAATATACCTTTCTACAGCAACATCTATATTTTCAACTATATTTGGCAAACAATTGACTATATCCAAAAGAACATACCCAGGAATTCAATTATTTTAAGTAATGATTCAACAGGCAATATCCTGGCAGCCTATGCCCCTGTCAAAGTCTATTTCGGCCATATTAACCAGACAATGAATTTTGAAGAAAAACAAACCAATGTCCGGAGTTTTTATTCCAAAAGATTTTCCGACCGGGAGGCTCTGGCGTTTTTAAAAAAAAATAATATCCGTTATGTTTTTTCAGGTCCTGATGAATATTTCGAAGCAAAAGTCGATTATCCGTTCCTCAAAACCATCTTCCAAGAAGGACCGGCGGTCTTATATCAGGTTGATTAATGCAGATAATCTTTTTTCACCCGGAGTTTCCACCAGAGTCTGAAAAGATTGTCAGCGGTTGCTGACAAGCGGCGGAAGTTGAAAAACTGGCTTTTGCCCGAGGTGCGCCAGAAGTGGTGTACCGGCACCTCGGAGATTTTATAGCCAAAACGGTTTATTTTGTCTACCAGTTCGACGCAAATGGTACCGGTATTTTCGTAGAGCGCGACTTTCTTAAAAACCGAACGGCGGATCAGCCTGAAATCGCAATCCGTATCCCTCACCGGCAAACCGAAGACTGCTTTCACCAGATAATGATAAAGACGTCCGGCAATGACTCTGTGCGGAGGATCGTTTCTTTTTATCTTGAAACCATTGACCAGGCCTGTTTGCGGAGTCATTTTCTTTAACAGCAATGACAGCTCCCGCGGGTCATACTGGGCATCGCAATCGGTATAAAAAACCAGATCTTTGGTAGCTTTCGCAAAACCGCTTCTGAGTGCGCCGCCGTAGCCTCTGTTTATCTCATGGGTGACGATTTTTATCCTGCGCCCGTTTTCGTTCAATAATTTAACTATCATTTCCAAAGCTTCCCGGTTTGACATTAAACTGCCGTCGTTGACGATAACCACTTCCCAATCATCCGTATATTTTTTTACCGTCTCTATTGCCAACGCCACCAGGCTGCCGACTGTTCCCCAGTCATTTAGAAAGGGAAACATGACGCTGATTGAAGGAGGTGTATGTTTCATAAATATTTTTTATACTTTATACTGATTGGCGCGATTATTTACCAGCCAATCCTACCACTTATAATCAGATTTAGGCAATAAACAATGAAAAAAACGGATATCGCCTTCTTTTGTCTGTCAACTGCCGTTATTTTATTTTTAAACCTCTACCCTCTGGTCAAACTGGCACGCCGGGCGCCTTCCGGACGGACTTATGCCCTGATACACAATAATGTCCAGGATTTTTACCTATACCAGTCTTTGATGAATGAAGGAGCTACCGGTTCCTGGCTGATTTATGACCCTTATACGACGGAAGCACACCGCAGCTCCATAATTTTTTCTTTTTTTACGGTTTTGGGAAAGATCAGCCGCATCTTTAACTTGCCTTATGCTTTGACTTACCACGCGGCCAGGATTACCGGCAGCTTACTTTTCTTCCTGGCAGCCGCAACCGCTATCAGAAAATTGAAAATTCCCCACTCCAATATCGCTTATTTCTTCTTTCTCTTTGCCTCTCCTTTTTTAACAAGCAAAAATATCAGCGGTGCCATAACTGAAATACCCTTTATGTACTGGTGGACAGGCATGGATGCCGTCAGACGGGCTGCCTACCTGCCGCACCATATGTTCGGAGGCTTTCTGCTGATTGTCTCCGTCATTCTGGTCAATGCCTTCATCAAATCGACAAAGAAAGTCCATTTAGTTTTTTTGTCCCTGACGGCAATTTTAATGGCTTACCTGCATACGCCCTCACTTTTTATTCTGCTCATCATCCTGCCTCCGGCGGTTTTAATTTATCTTGCCGTAAAAAAGAACTTGTCGATATCAGGTCTTTTCGGGCTGGCTGCTTTCTGGATTATCGGTTTTGTCTCTCTGGCCCTGATGGTCTCCCAGTCCAACCGCGGTTTTCCCTGGAGCCAGTATCTGGAATGGGAAAAAACCCTGCAATATCCCGTGATGGAAGAGTTGGCCGGCAGTTTCGGCCTGCTTTTGCCTTTGGCTATACTGGGGACACTGGCCGCTTTTGCCTCCGGCAGATTCTCCCGGATCCTTGTCGCCTGCTGGTTTGCGGTTCCTCTGTTACTGCTTCCCTTTGCCCCGATGCTGAATATCTCCAATATCAGATTGATCCAGGGCATACCCTTTCTGACCCTTGGTATGCTGGCTGTATTGGGAACTGAAGTAATAATCCGCCTTGTCTTGAAATTGATCTCGGTATTTATAAATCAGCCTCTGTCTAAAAAACAGAAGTTAATATTTCCCGTAAACCGGTTTGTATATGCTATCCTGATCGTGCTTTTCAGCCTGTCTGTCTACCCTACAATCGCCTGGAGCGTCAAAGACCAGATCAGGGAATATACGCCGATTTTCGGCAACACCTATCTAGACAACCGACTTCAATATGTTTTTTCCTTTATCAAAGACCGATACCCGGCCAAAATCATCGTCTTGGCTACCTTTTACACCGGCAATTACCTGCCGGTTTACACCCACACCTTAAGTTTTATCGGACATACCAGCTATACCGCCAATATATCCATGAAAGAAAAGGCCGTCATGCGCTTTTTTGAGAACAAAATGACACAGGGAGAAGCGGAAAAATTCCTGCGGGACAATAAAATCAGGCTGGTTTTCCAGGGACCTGAAGAAAAGCCGCTGTTTAAAGGTCTTCTTTACCCGGAAATTCTGAAGCCTGTTTACCGGGAAGACGTGGCCAACGTTTACGAGGTGAAATAAATATCACAGCTTCCGGACATTATTAAAAATCATGGCGTTCTGACTATTACCTTTTCAATTTTCTCAAGTTTTTTATCGAAAGTATATATATAAGGATGTTTTCCAATCAGATTTAAGGCACAGAGGTAAGCATCAGAAAAAGATATATTATTTTCAGAAAATACCTCAATTGTTTTTTTCAGCAATTTCTTGTTTGTTTTGAATTTCGCATAATCCAAAAGCGCACCTAATTTAACGACAACCTCTTCCTTTGGTAAATCATAAAAAGATAAAAGTACGTAAACGATTTCAGCCACAATCAGATCAGGTATTACCAAACTCCCCACTTCTGATTTTTTTAACAGATCTTCAACTTTTTCGGCTTGGAGCGGACTGTCTGAGGTTAAAAAACGAATGATGACATTCGTATCAAGAACGGGAATTTTTTTGGGCATATGTTTTTTTAATATGTCCTGATACAGCCTGATCTGCACCTTTATCCGTATAGATTTTTGTTGTTTTAACTGATCCTTTATGGTTAAGAAAACTTTTTGCAGGCTCAATTACAACCTGCTGTCCTTTTTTGTTAAAAGATACCTGATCACCCGGTTTTACCCGCAATAATCTTCTTATTTCGGCGGGTAATGTAATTTGACCCTTTTCGGTAATTGAAGCAATGTATGACATAACAATGATAATTATATATATGTAAGGTATATATGTCAAATACAAGGTAAAATTGCGTTACTCCTTACTGAATCATGCAATTATTTCTCAGGTACACGGTAAAGGATTACCTCCGGATTGGAATACACTTTTTGCAGGAAGGGATAAACGGCAGCCAAGTCCGGAAAACTTCCGAAAGCTTTTTCCTGCGGCCCGTAAAAAACAAGGCTGATCTCTTCCCTCCTTATAAACCCTTCCGCTTCATCTTTCCCGAATTCCCCTTTGAAAAAACGCGCCACCTCTATTTCCTTCCGGTCTTCGCGGGGGGTATTGGCATGGCCTATATAGACGTAATTGCCGGCGTAGGCCGGAATATAATTGCCGGCGGTCACAAATGATAATACAACCTGATCCCGCCCGGTATTTTCCCTCAGATAAAATAAAGCCTTCATGAAATCATCAAGGGGATATACCAGTTCTGCCCCAATCGGCACTTTCCAGGTACCGTATCTTTTGGCCCTGCCCTGGTCAGTCAGCCATAAAACCATGGAAACCATCACCAGTAAACCCGTCAGGACGATTGCACCTGAAGCAATTTTCAGCAGGAAAGGCCTGACTTTTCCCTTCAGTCTGAGGAAAAAATAAACGGACAGCAAAGCCAATGGCACATGGATTAGTCCTTCCGTAAATCTCAGGGGCGACTGCTGGGGTACATTTTCAAAGACTATAAACAGCAAAGCAACAGCCAGTATCCAGGATACGGCCGGAAAATATTTTTTCTCCCCGCGGATAAAAACGAGAGCCAGTCCTGCAAGCCCCAGAGGGAGGATCGGGCCTAAGGCTAAAGCATATTCCCTGTAAGGGATGGACATGCGGTGCTCGATGTCGAAAAGAGCCAGGGCCGACCAGGGCATAACTTTAAACATCAGCTGCAGGTATACCAGTGAAGGCAGGATTGTCAAAGCAAAAACAAACCGCGGCAGCAGATTTTTTTGGATGAACGGTTTCAAAAGAATTTTATGGCTGCCCAAAAGCTCCATTAACGACTGAACGGCAAAAAAGGCAAAACAGATGATTAAAGTAGGGGGGAAAATGATCCCGGCCGCATTTCCCAACAAACCCCAGAGGAAAATCTGTTTGAGTCCGGTTTTATGCGGCTCCGAAAATTTGAGAATAAAGAGGATCAAAAACAGCTGCCCGATCAAAATATGGGGCATAATGGTTATGCGCTGAAGACTGTCGATGACCGACCACCAGCCCATATAGGTGGCGAAGCGGTAAAAGCCACCGCTGGTTACTAAAATCGGCCAGCTTCCGCTGGTTGTGGCGAAAAGAAAAAACAGGAGAAGATATTTGCCGCTCAAATACCGCCTGCCGAATTTGACGGTTGTCAAAAGCAAAGCCAAACCGAAAACTGCCCGGGACAAATGATAAACAGCCGCAGGCTCAAGTCGGAATAATCCTCCCAGTTTGCCAAAATACAAATAAACTATCTGAAAAAGGCTTTCCTGGTGCGTCCGGTTAAAATATTTCTCTGTAACGAGCCATTTTCCCTCCATCCCCTGCCTGATTCTGGACAAATAGAAATTGTAGTCAAATAAATAATTGTGTTCCAAAGTGAAATAACGGTGAGGCGGAAGCTTTTCCCTTGTGGCTAATTCAAAAAACGACGGAAACATGGAAAACAGGGTAAAAGCAACTGCTGATATAAAAAGTATGAGATTAATCTGCTTGGACTTATCCATTGGAAATGCTAAAATTTTATCATAAAAAATGGAGAATAAAGATATAGTTAAAATTGCTGTTATGACGGCGGGCGCTGCCGTCATTCTGGGAGGATCGCTTTACGCCGCCTACCGTTACTCGCTGGCCAAACAGGGCGACATCGTCCTTCCCGGAGGCACAACCTATTTGGGCGCAACACCCACAGGCCGAGTCCAGCCATCGACTCCCCCCCTCCGCTTTACCGCCGATGCCACCGTTCCCTATAAAGAGCATTCTGGCGCCATCTATCCTTTTTCATTTTCTTTTCCGGAGACTCTGCCCCTGGTTGTTTTTACCAACGACCCGACCGACAGCGTAGCCATCGCCTGGGGCAATATTCCTCCACAGCAAAACATCCTCCTCAACATGGAACTGATTGAGATCCGCGAAAAAACTATGGTTAACAAGCCTAAACAGGAGTATGTAGAGAACTGGTGGAAATATTTCTCCGGTCTGAAAAACGTTGCTTCCGTTGTCCCGTTTACCAACATCTTTGGTCTGAAAGGCTACAAGGCCAGTTACGTCAATTATGCCAACACTGCTCCTAATGTGGACGTGTTTTTTGAAGTGCCGGGAAGAAATGACCTGATGATCCATATGGCCAACGGCATTCTCGATGCCGCCATCTTCGACCGTATCGTCGACAGTTTGAAATGGACCGCCGCAACCCCTACACCCTAAATTGGAAAGATTCTGTTAGAATATTTCTACCCTACTTGATTTTATGAAGACTGCCTTTATCTTCGTTTTATTTACCGGACTTGTCATCCGTTTGATTTTAGTCGGCAATCCCGGATTTGAGGCTGATATTTCCTTCTGGAAATCATGGAGTCTGGCCGCCATTGACCACGGCATCGTCTGGACAGCCTTTAATACCAACATCAATTATCCGCCCGGTTTTATCTATGTCCTCTACCTAATGGGTAAACTTTATTCGCTTCTGGGGGATCCCCACGACTACTGGACTTTCTGGCGCGTAAATAATTTTTCTTTCCTTCTGGCCTCCAAATCAATTGCGATAACTGCCGATTGTGTTATCGCCGCCATGCTTTACTGGTTTCTCAAACAAAAGGATAAACTTGTCAGCCTGGGCGTTGACCAACATCTTTTGACCCGGAATTTGCCGCTTATCATAGCCACGGTTTTTTTCCTCAATCCCGTTGTTATTATCGATTCCGCAGTTTGGGGTCAGGTCGAATCGCTGGGGCTGCTTTTTACCCTGACGGCGATGCTGCTTCTTTTTTATAAGCGTCCTCTTTTGGCCACACTGATTTTTGCCATCGGCCCGCAGGTCAAACTGCAGAACATCATCTTTATCCCGATTTTTTTTATCTTTGTTTTCCGCTACTACAACCTGAAAACCGTTATTAAATCTCTGGCAATATTCCTGACCGTCTTTCTTTTAATCATCCTACCGTTTGTCATCCAGGGAAAAACAGACCAAGTCCTGAACCTTTTGACCGTCAACAGCGATTATTTCCCCTGGATGTCCCTGAATGCCCATAATCTCTGGTGGATTGTCTCAAAAGGGGCAGGTATGACCACAACCGATAAAGTCACGGTCTTGGGAATTATGAATGCCAAAAAAGTCGGGCTGTATCTTTTTTCCGCCGGTTACCTGATCGCCTGTCTTTTGACATTTCTGCGTCCGACTGCCCGCAATTTCATCATGTCTTTGACTTTTGCCATTTTCTCTTTTTTCCTCCTGTCCACCCAAAGCCATGAAAGATACAGTTACCCTGTTGCGGTGCTTTTGCTTTTTCTCTATCCCTTCCTGGAAAAAAAATTCAAAAAGTATTTCTGGATACTTTATTCCCTTTTTTGCCTCAACATATTCTTCAATATTCATGCGGGACTGGTCATCAACTATCCCCAAAACGGCCTCGGCTTTCTGACTGCCGTCACCAATCAAACCACGACCATATTAAATTCATACCTGTCGCTGATTCTATACCTGATGATGCTGCCACTTGTTATCAGCCAATTGAGCTACCTGTATATTCTGGCTGCGGCAGCTGCCTTTCTTCTTTTGATTATCGCCAGCCACCTGTCATACATTGCCGGAGGAAAAATGTCCCTGACTTCCTTTAAACCCATCATGATCCAGCAGGATTACGGCTCCCTCCAGGTCAACCGTTCGGTTAATTCTTTTGAAGGCTGGAAAAAATGGAGCAGGCTCTCAAGCAGTTATTTCTATTACCGCAAAGGGTTCGGCACCCATGCCAATTCCAATCTGGTTTTTGATCTCAACCGCAAATTCAGCAAATTATCGACAGATTACGGCATCGATACTGAAGCGCCTACCCAGGCTACAGCCGTATTTCAAATTTACGGGGATGGAAAATTATTGTTCGAAAGTAACAAAATGGGCCGTTTTGACTTTCCGCAGCATATTGAAGTTTCAATCAGCGGCATCAGGTATATAGGCTTGAAAGTGACAGACGCCGGTGACGGCATCAACGGCGACCATGCCGACTGGTTTAATCCTGTTTTATATAAATAACATGAAAAAAATCTTAAGTTTTGCAATTGTAGCCCTGGCCGTCATTCTAAACCTCTACCTTTATTTCCCGGAAACGCAAATCCTCGGGGATCCCAACGATAATATATTCCAGTATTCACTTGTAAACAGGACCAATTGGGTCTGGGAAAACTACGGCTGTCCGATAAGCCTTGCCTGTTTGCCCAATCTGGTCGACCACAACGTCACCTACTGGGCGGAGGGGTATGCCCTGCCATTTTATTATTCCCATCTGCCTCAAATCGTCATCGTCGCCTCCCATAAACTGCTTATTTATCCTTTGACTTCGCTTATAGGTCAGGCTGTTAGCCTTTTTGAATATTACAATTGGACTAAATATTTGCTGCTGGCCCTCTTTCCCCTGCCGGTTTTTCTCGCTTTAAGAATTGCTGGTTTTACTCCGATTGTTTCTGCAGTTGTGGCAATACTTGCCTCCCACTATTCAACCGACGGCCTCTACGGCATCGATCCGCCCAGTTTTCTCTGGCGAGGTTATGGGCTGACTTCCCAGCTTTACGCCATGACTTTCATGCCCCTGGCATTGGCCTACAGTTTTAAATCGTTTAAAACTGCGGGTCTTGTCAATAAAAATACCCTTTTGGCCGTGCTTTTCCTGGTTTTGACAACTGCCGGTCATCTGGGCATGGGCATCATTTCTCTTATCTTTATTTCCCCTTTCATCTTTTTAGATTTAAACAAACGGCAGCTTTTGGCCAGGCTGAAAAAATTGATGTTCATCTTTTTTGCCTTAATATTTATTCTGTCCTACTGGATAATCCCCATTCTCCTTTACAACAATTACCATATAATTTCCTTCTGGGATCCGCTTTGGAAATTTGATTCATACGGCTGGTATGAAACCGCCAAACAATTCCTGGCCGGACAAACTTTTGACTGGCAGAGGGCTCCTGTAATCACTTATCTGACCCTTTTCGGCTTTTTTTTAATCCTTCTCGATACTAATATGTTTGTCTTTGCCCTGGCTTTTTCAGTTATGATGCTTTTATATTTCGGCCGTACAACCTGGGGGGGACTTATCGACCTGGTACCGGGCTTAAGCGATTTCCACTTGCACCGCTTTATCGTCGGTGTCCATATCGGCTCCCTGTTTTTGATTGCCGGGACCGTTAACGGTTTTTTACACCTTTTTAATCAAATTGCGGACGGGCTTAAAAAAAGATATCCCCGTCTGGAACCCGAGTTTCCGCAAGTCCGCTTCCTGCCGCAGGTTTTATTTCTAACCGTTTCAGCCGTTATTTTTTATTTAACAGCCGGACAAACCTTTAAATATAACTCCCTGAACAGCCGCTGGATCGGTGAGGCCAATTCCGCTTACCGCTATGACGAAAAGAATTTCCAAAACATGTTGTCATATCTCAAAAACCTGCCGGCAACCAGGATTTATGCCGGCCGTCCCGGCAATTGGGGACATGATTTCCGTCTCGGTTCCAGTCAGATTTATATGCTTCTGAGTGTATTCGGCATGGACATTACCCAATTCCTGCCGGAGACATGGTCGATGATGAGCGAGAACGACCAGAACTTTGACGAAAGGGTGGCGGCTGATTATGGCCTTCTGAATTCCCGATATATTGTGGCGCCCGAAAACAAAAACTTCCCGCCTGAAGCAAAACTGACAAAGGAATTCGGACCTTTCAAAGTTTTTGAAGTGCCAACCGGAGGCTGGTTTGAAGTGGTTACTTCCCCCATGTTTGTGGAGACCGGCAAAACAGATTTCATCAATATCGTCCATCTCTGGCACCGCGGCTATCCCCGCACCTGGAAAATGCATCCCCTTATCAGTGTTGATAAAAATCCTTATATTCCGGAAGGAATGGAGCGCCGAATTAAAATGGTCAATGAGGTGACCTACGAGGAAAACGGGGCTGAAAAAAATATTTTCTCCGACTTTCCCTTCGTTTTTCCCGAATCAACTCCCTCAGGACGCCTCATCTCCGAAAAAGTCGACAAACAGACTTATTCCGCCGACGTCGAAGTGCCGGCCGGCTGCCGAAGCTGTTTTATCATGTTCAAATCAAGCTACCATCCTAACTGGCGGACATATCTGGACGGAGCGGAAACCGAGAAATTCGCCGTCTTCCCCTACTATGTGGCCGTCAAAGCTCCGCCCGGCCGCCACCGCATCGAAGTTGTCCACCGGCCTATGCCTTTAAAGGTTTTTTTGCTTATTCTGGAAATCACGGCTGCTTTATCTCTTGTTATCTATAAACTAAAACCCCGCCGGTAAAAGCGGGGTTTAATTTTTTAATATCCGATTCTATTTAAACTTGTGCGTCTCGTTGTTTTGAAAAACATTCCCGACAAAGCACGCCTGTTCCCTTTCTGGGAACGAACGGGACTTCGTCTTCCTTGCCGCAATTGGAACAGGTGATTTTGGTCATCTGTCTGTTGGCCATTTTCTCTGACTTTTTTTTGGTCCTGCAGTCAGGACAACGGGCCGGCGGGTTTTCGAAGCCTTTTTGCTTATAAAACTCCTGTTCTCCGGCTGTCCACACAAACTGGTTGCCGCAATCACGGCAGACTAGTGTTTGATCTTGAAGAGCTGCATCTGACATCCTGGAATTCACCTCCTTTTAATAAAGGGTCTCTTGTTTCCAGGATTCCTAGTATTAAATTACCGAGGTTACCGTGGATTACTAAGACCTACTAAGCCGGAAGTATATCGTACGCTGTCAATAAACGCAACTTGCCCTATAAAATCTATAATTCCGACGCCAATATAAATCCTTGTTTTTAATGAGAATTCTAGTGGTTAACTTAATATTCTAATTCAAATGTTCAGGAATATATAAATTAGTTTTTGACTTAATAACTATTGTAATATATCGTACAACATGTTGTTGACCGTTGAATTTTACCATATGCTTATTTCTGTTTGTGTTCCCTGACAAATTTAATCATTCCCATAATCAGTTCATCTTGCCGCTCTAATTCACCGATTCTCTCATGAAAATTTTTGGGGTTTTTCAATAAATCAAGAATGGAAGGTCGATTCAGACCCGGATTATGTTTTTTAATATAACTGTCCAATAACCTTTCATCTAATACCCTTACTGATTCCTCTATTATCCGTTTAAAATCGGGAATATTGTCAGTATATTCAGGTTGACCCAATAATCCTTGTGCGTCTCTTCCTGCCCTATAAAACATTAAAGTCACCATATCTAATAAGTCAGGCTTCCCTGCTATTTGTCCTTCTTGATCTACAGGCATCTCAGCCAAAAAATGTTCACCGATGTTGAATACAGCTTCTGTTAAAAGAAATTTATTGTTTGTCGGTTGCGGGGCTTCCGGATTCATATATTAAATGTAATTTAATGAGACTGAATAATTTTATCAAATCTTATCAAGGCTTTTCAATGAAAGAAAGACTTCTTCAATGTGCTTTTCAGTTGCATTCACAGCATTGAATAATCCGTATACTGATTTTCCCCGGCGCTTGGATTTTTTTAGATCAAGCGAAGCCACGACTTCTATCCCGTTCAGGGAAAGATGATAGAGGAAAATTTTGTGGAGAAGAATCCTGTCATGCGGCAGGGCGCCGATTTTTTGGGCCGTGGCAACGAGCATATCATAAGTCTGGACCGCTGCCTCCGGCACAATAATCCTCCTCTTTAAATTTGCCGCGTTGGCGGAAAGCCTCAGATGCATGGCATGGAAATAAACACACAAATCAGTGCAGTTCCCCACAATGATAAAGGTATCAATCTCCGGATGCTTTTCCAGCCAGCCGTCAAATCCGGTGTTGTATTGCGGGCTGATGGAATTTTTTTCAAAAATGGTAAATTGGCCTGAAAAAGGCAGGCTTTTCAGTTCATCGACCGTCTCCGACTCTCTGCTCCCCCGAAGGCAATGCGGAGGGTATGAGGAAAATTCCGGCGTCTCAGGATGATGGGTGTCCTGGAAAAGCAGGAAGTGTTTAATCCCGCTTTTATGGCATTTCCGAAACACCGCCGTAACTTCCGGGATAATGGCGGCAATATGGGGACTGGCCAAAGGCCCGACCGAACAAAAACCTTTGACCATGTCAACCGAGACCAATGCAGTTTTGCCGGGATCTATTTTTAAATCCCGGAAAGATGACGGTTTTAACTTTCTAAACCAGGCTTCCAGCCAGTCTGAAAAATCACTTCTCATAAATTATTCCAGTTTCCTGCCTTTGGTTTCCGGCCCCAGATAGCCGACGGCCACTCCTCCCACTGTCATGACGGCAGCCACCATCACCAGTGAGATGCCTACCCCGCCGGTTTTGTCCAAAAGGTAACCGAAAACCAGCGGTCCGAATATTGCCGTCAGTTTGCCCATGCCTTCGGCGGCAAAACCGAATGCCGTGCCCCGCAATAGGGTCGGGAAAAGCTCCACCGTATAAGGATAGATGGCTCCCCAGGCTCCCAGATTAAAGAAACTGACCAGAAACAAAGCGGTCAAAAATGAGACATAGGAATTGGTCGTGGCAAAAACCAGGCCGGACAATCCTCCCAGGATTAAAAAGGCTGTCAGGGTTTTTTTTCTCCCCCACGCTTCAACCAGCCACATGGCCGCCAGATATCCCGGAAACTGGGCCAAAACAGAAAGCAATAGCAAAGTATAGATATTGCCTATCCGGAAATTCTGGATCACCGGCAAAACCTGCGGCAGCCAGATAAAGAGACCGTAATAGCTGAAATTAAGAACAACCCAGGAAATCAAAGTGACTATGGTGGCCTTCAAAAGCTTCCCCCGGAAAAGGTCTTTTATCGGAGCGCTTTTGAATACCTCTTCTTTTTTGATCATGGCTGCCGTGATTTTTTGCCCGGTAGCCAGAGTCAGCACTTTGGCTGCTTCCGCCAGTTTGCCGATCCTGGCAAGGTAAAACGGTGTCTCCGGAATAAGGAAACGGATGATAAAGGTTAAAAAAGCCGGGAAGGCGGCGGTCAGGAACAGTCCGCGCCAGTCTCCGTTCATCCTTTCCAAAAAGAAATACGACAAACCCAGAGCAAGAAGATTGCCGATCGGCCAGAAAAAATCCAGAAAGACCATATACCGGCCGCGGTTTTGCGGCGGCAGGTATTCGGCCAGGACCGACGGGTCAATCACCAGCATCGCTCCCAAGCCTATTCCGGCCAGGACGCGGAAGACAAAAAGAGTTTCCGGGCCTGTGGCAAAAGCGGTGGCTGCCGTAAAGATGCTGTACCAGAGGACGCTGCCCATAAAAACACTGCGCCGTCCGAACCTGTCCGACCACCTGCCTAAAATCATGGAGCCTATAAATGAACCGATCAAAGAGGCGGAACCGATAAGTCCCAACCAGAGACCGGACAGCTTCCAGATCGAGGCAAACAAAGGCAGGGTGAAAGCTATCAGCAAAATCTCCATGGAAACGAATGTCCAGGCCAGGCCTGTCACCAGGACAACTTTTTTATGGAAGCCGGTCATCCCTCCCCGGGCTAAAATATCTTCAACAGAGGCAGGTATTATCTTTTTTTGAGCCATATTTTCTTTCTTCAGCCAAAGGCTGATCCCGACTTTATCGGAAAATTTTTCTAATATCCTTATACTCACGGCCGATTTTAGCTTTTTTTTGGCCTTCGACTTCGACAATATCAGCTGTAAAATCATTTTCCCCGTGGATAAGGGCTGAGCCTACGCCGTATCCGTCCACCGGAACTTTTTCTGCAGTAAATTTGGCAATCTTCTCCGGATAAAAACCTCCGGAAACGATGATTTTAACCTTGGCAAAACCGGCCTTATCCAAAGCTTCCCGTACTGCCCTAACCAAAGATGGATTTACGCCGAAATTATCCTTTTTCTGCTCCAATGACTTATCGGCGATATCGGCAGGTGTATCCAGCCTGACCGCCCAAAGTTTATCACCCAGCCTGCCCGAAACAGCCAGACTGTCAGTGACGCAATCATTATTAAAATCAACCAGGGCGATTAATTTTTCCCCCGGATAATATTTGTTAAAAAGTTCGGCTGATTTAACCGTTGAACCCCCCAAAACTGCAATCAGAGCATGGGGAATGGTGCCGGCAGGTTCGCCGCCCGCCCATTTCGTCATGGCATCGGTACAAATAGCCGAAGCTCCGCCAATTTTGGCAGCCGCGCCATCACCTTCCTGATTGAGAAAGTGATCAAAGCGGTCGGCAAAGAATATGACCGGTTTACCCCCGGCAGCCTCAACTGCCCGGCGGGTATTGGTGGCAACCAGTGTCCTTCTGGCTAAAATCCCCAGGTAAATTGACTCCAGATGGGCAAAATAGACATAAGGGCCCATCAAATGCATGACGGTTTCCCAGGCTGAAATATCATCTCCATCGTTCAAGGTGGAAACCTTAAGCTCCGGGCTTTTATCGATCCAACTGCTGCCTTTAAAAAACCCGGTTGCCGACTCCATCAGTTCCCTGACTTCCTCTACCCCGCTTAGAATACTGCCCTTCTTTTTCTGAAAAATCTGCATCGTCACCCTTTTTAAATTATTTACTTTCAGGAGAATTTCCTTGGTGCGGTTAAAATAGACCGCCGTATAATAGCCCTGTCTTATTTTTGTTATTGTTTCTGAATCAAAATATTTCATATAGTGTATCCTTTACACTAAGTATCCATCCAATATACACCATACAGGATGATTACTTCAAGTGGAAAAGATAAGAACACGATTAGAAGACCTTGATCATCATGGGGTTGCGGTGGCGGAAGGAATACATTTTGGCCGGCCTGGCTTTCAAACCGGTTTTTTGCCTGCCGCTTGAGCGGAGCAGTCCCAGGGAAAGGATTTTGCGGCGGAAATTCCTTTTATCCAGGTCCTTGCCCAGGATCGCTTCATAGATTTTCTGCAGTTCCGAGAGGGTAAATTCCCGAGGCAGGAGACTGTAAACGACATTGGTGTATTCGATTTTCCATCTCAGCCGCTGCACCGCATAACTGATGGCTGAAAATTCCGAAACGCTTTTTGAAAGATGTTCATTGGCAATAAAGGATTCCCTATGGCTTTCCCTGATATCATGGTCAGATAAAAGGTAGAAATAAATAATATCAACCCTTGTATCGTGCTCGACCGGATGGGAAAAGGTGTAAAGCTGCTCAAGATATCCCTCATCTATCTTCTCTCCGGTAACCTCCTGGACAATTTTGATGGCGATTGAGTTTAAGGAAGAAGTCGTGGAAATCTGTGCCTGCGGCAGCCTGCCTGCCGGCAGATAAAGCTGCAGTTTCTGATTTATGACCGAAAAAATGACAACTTTGACACGGATTGAGCCTGCCATATTTTACCCAATTATACACTCTTGGGAGTTAATTTTTGACTTAAAAAGAGTATAATAATTAAAAGAACGCATGTTGAAAAAGATTTTCCTCAAATCCGGCATCATCAAAGAACTGCTGCAGTACCTTTGGAAAGAGCGGCTGTGGTGGATGATTCCCATGATAACCGTGCTGATTCTGCTGGGTGTCCTGATGGTTTTTGCCCAAAGCTCTCCGGCCGCTCCCTTTATCTATACTCTTTTTTGAAATGGGTTTCCTGCGCACTCTCTGGTCTGCCTGGAAAAAACTGGCCCACCGTCTCGGTGTTTTCCAATCCAAAGTCATCCTGACTGTTTTCTATTTTCTGATCCTCTCCCCTTTCGGCCTTCTTTATTCCCTTTTTAAAGACGAATTGAAAATAAAAAAGCAAAGTCAATCATCCTGGCTTCTTAAAAAAAGCCAAACGGAATCAATCGCCGAACTCACTCAACAGGCTTGAAAAACGATGAAAATCTTGGGCATATCCTGCTATTACCATGATGCGGCTGCCGTTCTTTTGGAGGACGGCCGGATTACCGCGGGAGCCGAGGAGGAACGCTTCAGCCGCAAAAAGCATGATTCCGGCTTTCCCGGTAATGCTATCGATTTCTGTTTGGCTGAGACCGGCCTGAATGCCTCTGACCTTGATTACGTTGTTTTTTACGAAAAGCCTTTCCGCAAATTCCACCGTATCCTCATTTCAACTTTATCCACCTTTCCCCGCTCTTATGCCTCATTCCGCGAAGCCATCCGGCTCTGGATGACCCAAAAGCTCTGGATCAAAAGTGAAATAGCTTCATATTTAAAACTGCCCGGGAATAAAATCCTCTTTTCCGAACACCATCTGTCCCACGCCGCCTCTGCTTTTTACCCCTCTCCCTTTGAAAAATCGGCCATTTTGACCGTCGACGGCGTCGGTGAATGGACAACCGCCTCAACCGGCTTTGGCTCCGGCAATAAAATTAAATTACTCAAAGAGATCCATTTTCCGCAATCCTTGGGTCTTCTCTATTCCGCCTTTACTGCTTTTTTGGGATTTGAGGTCAATGAAGGCGAATGGAAAGTCATGGGACTGGCTCCCTACGGCAAACCCAAGTATCAAAAGGAAATACGGAAAACGGTCAAAATGAACGGGGACGGCAGTTTCAGCCTTAATTTCGACTATTTCTCCTTCCACTGGTCCGACCGCTTCTCCTTCTCCCAAAAGCTGGTGGAACTTCTGGGAAAGCCTGTCAATCCGCAGGAAGCGCATCTGATCACTGCCCGCTCCGCCGACATCGCCGCTTCCATCCAGGCTGTCACCGAAGAACTGCTTCTCAATATGGCCAAAAACCTGAAGAAAATCACCAAATCCGACAATCTCTGCCTGGCCGGTGGAGTTGCCCTGAATTCCGTGGCCAACTACCGCCTTTTAAAGGAATCAGGCTTCAAAAACATCTTTGTCCAGCCGGCAGCCGGCGACTCAGGCGGTGCCCTGGGAGCTGCTTTGTATCTTTACCATCATGTTTTAAATAAACCTGCCCGTACAGGCATGAATCATGCCTACTTAGGGCAAGCTTATTCCAATCGCGAAATCGAGCAATTTTTACACATTGCGGGTGGCGGGCTGAAGCGAAGCGGAAGCCATGACTCCCGCGAGGTAAAGGTTATAAAACTATCCAATAATAAGCTTATTGATTATTGCGCCGAACAAATCATGAAAGGCAAAGTCATCGGCTGGTTCCGGGGGCGCTTCGAATGGGGCCCCAGGGCTCTGGGTAACCGTTCTATCCTGGCCGATCCCCGAAATCCGAAAATGAAGGATATCATCAATTCAAAAGTCAAATTCCGGGAAGCTTTCCGCCCCTTTGCCCCATCCGTGCTATCCGACCAAGCTGGAAATGTCTTTGACCTGAGACTCCTGGGAGGTGGCATCGGCCAATGGCCGAATGACTCCTCGCAGGTGGCGAAGCATTTCCCTCTCCGCTTTATGCTCTACGTCGTGCCTGTAAAACCTGACTGGAGAAAGAAAGTGCCGGCTATCACCCATGCCGATAACACTGCCCGGCCGCAACTGGTTTATAAAAACACCAATCCTGACTTCCATAGCCTCATTTCCGCTTTCTATAAGAAAACAGGCGTGCCGCTTCTTCTTAATACTTCCTTTAACCTTAAAGGTGAGCCTATTGTAGCCTCCCCTGCCGACGCTTACTCCACTTTTAAGCGTTCAGGCATAGATATCCTGGTTATGAGTAATTTCGTCTGCGAGAAGGCTAAATAGCCTGAGGCAAGCGGTCAATAATTGCTCTCATATCCTTAACCATTTCCAATTCTTGCATGGCTTCTTCGGCGCCCCCGCTTTCATCATTTTCATCGGCAATTTTAAAAAGAGAGTCTTCCAATTCCGATACTTCGAGATGAAGATGGCTGTATAACGATTCAGAAGAAGTTATGCCGGCCTCAAATGCCAAATTCATTAATCTCTCGCCTGCTTTGACAGCTTTGACAACCCTGGTGTCTATATTAACTTCCTTATTTGTATCTGTTCCGTTCCTGAAAATGACATCTCCGCCGTTGGATAACCTCAATTCCGTACCGTATTTTACGGTAGCAACATTAATAGCTTCAAAAACAGGTTTGAAGGCTTGAATTTCTTCCGCTATTCTCTCGTCCATTAAGTCTTATATTTTGACTGAGGATTGTAAGATACAGGTAAAAAAATGGAAACATCAGGAAGGGTATTTAGTGCCGTTTTTGATACGCTTCTTGGTGGACCCGAGGGGATTTGAACCCCTAATCTCTTCCATGCCATGGAAGCGCGATAGCCGTTACGCCACGGGCCCTTTTTGAATTCGCCCATTATAACATGGCCTATTTTATCCCTCAAATGACTTGACAAAGTATAAAGCATTACTTTATACTATATACTTATGAAAAACAAACTAACCGCTCTCACTGAAAAAAAGAACCAGCTGGACTCCTTCCTGCCGCACCCGGCCGAACTGATAAGCAATCTGGACGAGTGGCTGAAGGTAGAACTTACTTATACTTCCAATGCCATCGAAGGCAATACTCTCTCCCGGCAGGAAACAGCCCTGGTGATCGAAAAAGGCCTGACCGTCGAAGGCAAAACCGTACGGGAACATATGGAGGCCATTAATCACGCCCTTGCCCTTGATCTGGTAAAAACCCTCTCTTCAAAAAAGAGACAGAATATCACCGAAGCCGATATTTTGGATATCCATAAGCTTATCCTGACCAGAATCGACGATAACAATGCAGGAAGATACCGCCGTGTCTCCGTACGGATCGCCGGTTCTACCGTAATTATGTCAAATCCGTTAAAAGTCCCTGATTTAATGAAAGAGTTTATCGACTGGTTGCGCTCGGATAACAGCGACCATCCGGTCACTCTGGCCGCCCGGGCACACTATAAACTGGTTACCATCCACCCCTTTACGGACGGCAATGGCCGGACAGCCCGCCTCCTGATGAACCTGCTTTTGCGGCAATCCGGCTATCCCATGGCCATTATCCGGAAAGAAGACCGTCAGAAGTACATAAGTTTCATCGAAAAAGCCCAGTTGGACGGTAGTATAGATGACTATTTGGAGCTAATTTATGAAGCGGCCGACCGCTCTCTTGATATCTACCTGGAAGCTGCCCAAGGATCTCTCCCCTCCCCGGCAAAGTCAAAACTGGCCGGCAAACTCCTGAAAATCGGCCAGCTGGCCAAACTGACGGCGGAAACCGTGCCCACCCTCCGCTTTTGGACCCGGGAAGGATTACTCGAAGTAAAAGACTACTCGCCAGGAGGCTATCAACTCTATGATCCATCAATGGTTGAAAGAGTGAGGCAAATACGTCAATGGCAGAACGAATCGCGGCTTACCTTAAATGAAATCAAACACAAGTTAAATACGCCTCTGCTGCCTTAATCGCACCTTCAGATTATCCGGACGCTCTGAAACCCCCTTGACAAACTCTTTTTACCATGTTACCATACCCGTCCTTTCTGACTATCCTATAGGAATATATGAGCAAAGTCCGAAAGTGAAAGAACTTTTACATATTTCATATCTAAGAAAGTAATAATTCTTATTTATGTTCTCTTCACTCTAGAAAGGCTCGTAAAGGCTATCTATAGGCCTTTAAACAGCTTGTCCCGCCCAGGCGGGAGCCTTTCTCCTATATAGAGCACATAAATTAGGTTTTGCACTTTCAAAACTGCCTGATAAATAAAAGCTTTTGAGGGAAAGCTTTTGGAAGCTCATTTGAGGGGATGAGCGAATTTATTAACATTTCCACACCACTCTCAGAGTGGTTTTTTTTGGGCAATTTGCGCCCATAATTCTCCCCTACTCGTCATATATCCCTTTATTAAAACTCCCGTTTTCTCCTGGGATGGTGACCCGAAGGGGCTCCTCCCAGGTGAAAACACCCGAAGTCCGGAGAGACGGACCGCCGAAAGCCTTCGGTTCGTCTCCCCTGGCTTCATGCCGGTGAAACCGCAATTGCGCGGCGAACCTGGTTGAATCCCGGGAGTTTTTCCGGAAGGATTCTTATCTTTGGTCTCAATCAAAGATTGCCTTTGAAGCGGATTGAAGAAGGAACCCCGAAGGAAGGCACCTTAACAACCTAAATAGCGAGGAAAATAAAGGAACGTTGTCCGATGTTACATCGGACTTACGTTTCGAGGAAAATTTAGATTAAGAGTAAAAAGCGTTCATTTATCTCCTTAACTATCTCCTGGGATGGTGGCATCGACCAATGGCCGAATGACTCCTCCCAGGTGATGAGAGTAATTCTGGTGGAGGGAATTGTGGCGGCAAGAGGCCGATCCCTCAAAAGAGCCCTGCCCTTTGTGGAACTTATTTTTTCTTTTTGGATTTATCGGATTTTTCTTTTAGGGTCGGATAGACAAGAATGGCGATTGCCAACAACATTATGGCTCCGGCTATATAGAAAGCACTTAATGGATCAATTTGAATATTCATTCCTGTTTTTTCTTTTCTTTGAGAATCATTAAACTGGATTTCAGCGAACCGAAAGCCAGTATAAATCCGAATGTCATTTGCAGTATACCAACGCGTTTTTCCCCGGTCAACATCGGTACCACGATAGTACCAAGGAAAAGCAAGCTCAGATTTCCGGTAATTTCCGAGAGTCGCTCAAGTTGAATATTGGAAAATTTTGGAAATATCAACTGCATGACAAATCAAGTTTACCATAAAAATTCCCCCACTTTCGCGGGGGAAGGTCTATTCCAACAGATATTTTAACATAAGTTTCAGAAAGGGTGGGGTTCTAAAGGTCTTTTGCCTCCACTACTCCCTCCAACCAGAAAGAGTTGAGTTGGATAATCTCTGGTGAAGACAACCATGCGGGTCAATAAATTTGACAGCCTGATTTCTCCTCGGATGGTGACGAAGTAACGACTTCGGCTCCTCCGAGGTGAAGGAATCAGAATTCACCCTCATGCCTGTCTTCATCAGGGGGAAATAAAAAGACACTTACCAGGATAGCCGGGTAAGCAGGATCCGATCACAGGATCTTGAATGGTGCTATCAGCCCGATCGACAACCGGAGGCTTTACCCATGAAATTTTCTCAAGAAAATTTCTCTTTCGGGTAAATCGGCCAAAAGTTGGAGAAACGGCAAACGGAGTGTCAATAATCCGAAATTCAAAGAATTGACGAATCAAATCGTTTTTAGGGGCCTCATTTCCGCAAGGATTTGAGAGCAGGTGGAAGTAATCTTAGGGACCCAAACCCACCTCCCACTCGGAAAGGCTCAGCCGGACCGGGTTTACTTTATCAAACCCGAAAGGGTTTAGTGGGCCGTCTCACAGGTCCTCAGGGCGTCTTGCCCAGTGAGAAAACAAAAACTGCTCTTCAGCAGAATTCAAAGGCTAACGCCCGCGAGCTGAAGATGCGATTAATTCCAACTCTCTATGAATAAGGAAAAGGAAAAATGAACGCGAAAAATATCATTTGGCGAGTTCTGCTAGCCCTGTTTATTCTCTTGGGCAATAGCGCCTTCGTCAAAGCCGCAACACCTGAACCTCCCGTTTCCGACGGTTGGGCAGACGTTCGTATCAAACGAAACGAACCCAACTTTTCCTGGTTTATAACGATCACTGAACCGTCGTACGTCGAATTAGCGGTTGATTCTCGAAGAGATATGAATCCCGATGGCAGCAACAAAGACTGCAACGTTTCCGGAGAATGCCAGAAGGGGGAAGTTTTCGTTATCACCTGGCCTGATGGGACAGAGAGCAGGTCAGAAGATGGACAGTTTCTCCCATTGGTTACCATTCCGGATCTATCATGGAGTGGTATCCTTCAACCAGGAACTTACGAGATCAAAGCAAAATGGGACGGTTATGCATTCAAAGGACCCGGTTCGGTTGACTTACGACTGAGGGAAGATCAAGAAGCTGTCATCTACAGCGTGGACGCTTCCGTCGATTGCCCAGAAGGCAAAGTAGCCGTTAGCACCAACGTGGGCGGCACCTTCGAGTGGCAAATCTCTCAGGACGGCATCATCCTGGAAAGCGGCTCTGAGCACATCACCGCGAGCAGCAGCAAGTCGGTCGCCTGGGCTCTGGACCAGTATGGACCTTACAACGTCAAAGCCTGGGGAGAGTTCACTCCGGACGACGAGCGCCTGGACGCCAAGGATGACACCGATGAAAAGGCCAACTTGACCTGTGGCGTAGATGAAGAGCCTGTTAAAGTTCTTGTGTATGGTCACGAAACCTATTGGGAAGAAGGTCCGGATGGACTGATGTATCCCTTCACAAGGATCTATACGAACAAGCCACTCCACAAATACCAGGGGGACGATGAAGACAACGAGAGTGACGGGCTGGGAACGAGAACAGCTGGAGATTTCGGGCGATCCTGGGATCAGCCTGTAACCTTTAAGCAGTTTTACGTCGTCTGCGTCACCCCCGATCATTGTAGAGTCAGGAAAGCTCTTACCGTTCCTGGAATCTGGAATGATGATGTAATCGCAAGTGGTCGAAACCTTGGTGCTGATGGCGCTGTTTCTATCGGACGGGAAGGTTTCACAGGAAAAGCTAAGTCAGAGAAAGCGAGCACCATCAACTACTGTACTTTGCAAGAGTACAAAGCCAACAACGAAACCTGCCCTTAGAAAGGAGAATAGACAACCTCGCTAAATTCGGTTGAATTGGGAGAGGGAGGACCTCGGTCCTCTCTCTTCTTTACCCTCCATAACCTAAAGGAGATTTCGGAGCGCAAGCTTCGGAACGCAAGCGTTTACGCTTGTTCGAGTTTTCTCGAGTACTTTAGGTTATTTTTTTGGGAAAAATAATCAGATATGTTTTCCGTCGGGGTGAATTGCTTCGAGGTTTTCCAAACGTCTTTCAGTTCTATCATGCCTTCCGAGATGGACTGTCAGTTCTTCATACCCTCTCTTCAATTCTTTAATAACTCCATCCAGTTTGTTAACAGTTTCATTTCGGTATCTTGAAAAATTTTCTTCAAATTTCTCATCAATGACTTCAGATAAATTCTTTGTTAGACGTTGTTCCAATCGTATCTCTAAACGCTTTTCGGTCTTACTCAATTCCTCCCTAAACACTCCCTGAACAATCGTTTTAAAGATATTTCCGTTTGTTTTTTTACTAACAGTTTTCCGCATTTGACTATCAACTTAACATAATAACGGTTTTTGTAAATTGGATCTTTTCATATCAGATAATGATTTCAACCCTCCCCCAAGGGAGATGGCTCATCACGCTAGGAAGCTGATGGACATCTTCTGATGGGATAACCTAAAGGAGATTTCGGAGCGCAAGCTTCGGAACGCAAGCGTTTACGCTTGTTCGAGTTTTCTCGAGTACTTTAGGTTATTTTTTTGGGAAAAATCTTGTTGACTTCTTTCCCGCTTATTTTCGATTCAAGTCAGCTATGATATACTAACCCCATGAAAATTCATCACTATACAGCCATTTTTCAAAAAGAGCCTGAAGAGGGGTATACGGTAATTGTCCCCGCTCTTAAAGGATGCGTAACCTATGGTAAAACAATTGAAGAAGCGGCTGAAGCTGCTCAGGAAGCAATTGAGTCTTATCTTGGCAGTTTGGCGAAAGACGGTGAAAAACCGCCGAAAGACATCAGTTTCGTTTCGATGATAGATGTACCGGCATCCGCAATTAGCAATTATGCCTAAACTCCCCTCTCTTAAACCTCGGGAGATAGTAAGGAAACTTAAAAAACTAGGATTTATCGAACATCATCAGGTCGGAAGTCATCTTACAATGAAACATCCGGTAACTAAACAGAGAGCAGTTATTCCCATGCATTTAAAAGATATTAAGAGAGGTACCTTATCAAGCATAATCAGAGAATCCGGAATAGACCGCGATCAATTTATTGATGCGTGAGTCTATCCCGACTATAGTCGAGGATGGACATCTTCTGATGGGATTAGCCCGCTTACGCGTAAACTACAACCTATTAACTATCCTTTTTTCTTGGCTTGCCTGCGCCAAGGCTACGGCGGGGCGAGGAAAAAATCTTGGGTACAAACACTTAACTTACACATGGGTCTTTTTTCTTGGGAAAAAATGCGGATGAATTTGATTTATTTCTGCAGGTTGATTGTAAGCTTATATCCCATAATTTGAGCTATTTTTTGCAGAAAATCTAAGGAAGGATTTACATTTCCGGATTCAAAACGGGCAATAGCGGATTGTCTGGTGCCGATCTTCTCCGCAATATCCTTTTGCGTCATTTTATTTCTAATCCTTACAGCGATAAGTTCTGATATGACGGCATAGCGGGGCGCAAGTCGGTCATATTCCTTTTTAGTTTTTTTATCTGATAATAATTCTTTTTCAAGATTTTCCCATTTGCTCATAGTGGCTAATTTATAACATAAACGTTATATTGTTGTCAATTGCTTCTTCCGTTCTAATGCAAGATCATGCTCTTTTTGTGGGGTTTTTTGAGTTTTCTTTTTGAATGCATGGAGCAAATAGATAGTTTTAGATCCGGAGAAACAATAAAAAATCCGCAACTCTTCTTTGCCACGGATTCTTAATTCAAATAAACCTGATCCGAGCATTTTAACATGCGGCATGGTCAGAAGATTGCCGTAAGTTCTCAGTAATCCTATGTTATGAATTATTTTTGCCCTAGTGAAAGCTTGTTGTTTTTTAAGAAATTCATCAATCGGTTTTTCTCCTCTATCTGATTCATACGTAATAATCTTCCAATCGATAGAATCCATATCAAAACTATTCTATCACCATGTCTAATTAATTTAACTTTAATCCTATATTTTTTTCCGATGGAAAATGGCTCGATAGATTCACGAGGCTGATGACATCTTCTGATGGTATAAGCCCGCTTACGCAAAAGTAACAACCACTTAACTATCCTTTTTTCTTGGCCTGCCTTCACTGAAAGTTTCGGCGGGGCGGGGGAAAAATCTTGCCCGGAACTGCTTTACTTACATATGGGTCTTTTTTATTGGCCTACCGACAGGCAGGGGGAAAATTAGACAAACAGAACAATCAGTTTGGAACCGAGTTCTTCGGCTATCCTTTTCAGGAGAGACAATGAGGGATTGGCTCTCATCGTCTCAATACGGGAAACTACCGCCTGGGAGGTATTTAATTTTTTCGCCAATTCCCTTTGGGAAATTTTCCTGGCCAGTCTTTTTGCCATCAGTTGCTTTGCCAACTGATACTCAGGCTCTGATTCCACCCAGGCTTTCTTGAACTTGGGATTTTTTAATCTCCTATTAAGATCATCTTCAAAAGTATATAGTTTATTTTTCATGCTTAAATGATATCTTAGATGATGTCATGTGTCAAGACTTTGCATCGCTTCTTCTGATCCACTCTTCAAATCTGGCAACGGCAGTCTGAATATCGTTTTGTGACGTCTTTTGCCTTTTCTTAATAAAGCCGTGCAAAACCAGTACTTCCCTGCTCTTTAGTCCAACATAGATTATCCTTATGTTGTCCTTTCCCAGAATTCTGATTTCATAAAGAACCACTTGTGAACAAATGTTCACTATGATACGATACCTATATCAAATCATTATCAGAACAATATGAATAAAACCATCATCCAGATACCGGTCGATAAAGAACTTCGCGATAAAGCTTCAACTGTTGCGGAAAAATTGGGTTTTTCCTCTCTCCAGGAAACGATCCGGGTTTTTCTTGCCCAACTGGCTCAGGGAAATATATCTTTGACCTTTGGTGAAAAACCTGTTCAACTGTCTCCCCGGGCGATCGGAAGATACAACAAATTGATTGAGGGCATTGAATCAGGTAAGGAAAAAACGTACACTGCAGTTGACAGTAAAGATTTACTGAATCAACTTCATGGAAGTAAAAATCCGCTACACAAAAAGGTTTCTCAAAAACTTCAGAAGAAGAATATCTCCGGATAAAGATCTTTCCGCACAATTCAAAAATCGAATTGAGCTTTTTTGTCAAAATCACAATCATCCCCTATTAAGAAATCACCCGCTTATCGGTTCAAAAAAAAGTTTACGCGCTTTTTCCGTTTCCGGTGATATCCGAATTGTATACAGGATTGAAATAACCGGAGAAATTACCTTATTGGACATTGGAACACACAATCAGATCTATTAATCCTAAAGCATTAAAAATTCCCTGAATAATTTTAGTGTGTCCGCTTATTGATGGCATGGACGTGTTTTATTAGCAGTTGGTATTTAGCAGTTGGCAATAAACTTACTGCAAACCGCTAACTCCCAACTGCTAACCGCTGACTGCTCATTACTCACCGCTAGCCCGGTCTTTTCTTTTGGGGAAAATTGTGATTTAAACGGAGCAATGAACAAACATAAAATGTTAACTGCAAGTGACATTGAATATTTGGAGAATAGGTTTAAAGAGACTTTTCCCACGAAGGACGAATTCTCAAAATTCCGGGACAGTCTATTTAACAAGCTTGATATCATATTGAAAGAAGTCTTTGCCGGACGAGAGGAACAAACGGTCATTTCAGCTTAAGTTTCTGATAATGTAGATAGACTAACTTCATTAGAAGAAATCCATCCCCAAGGAAAACACATTTCCTAACAACCACTTAACTATCATTTCTTTTCAATTTCTACGATAAACTTGGTTGTGGGTACCAAGTTTATAGAACATAACTTCATCCTCCCCTTTCCAGGAAAAGATGATTCTGAGATTTGAAGCAACGGAAAACGAAAAATAGTCTTTTAAGTTTCCGCTCAACCGATGAAGACGAAGTGAGGGGTGATCAGGATTTCGGGAAAAGAATTTGATTTTTTCAATTGCCTGAGATCGTTTTCAAACTCTCTCCCGTAATAGATGGTCATACATCTTCAGCATAATGCTTCAGATCGTCAAGAGGTAGAACTTTAACTTTACCGGACTTGAATTCTTTATCACCTTTCCTAATCGCCTTAATCGTCATTTCTGACGGAGTTCTTGACGGATATGTTTCCCGCCGTCTGATTTCCTCGACCACTAACTGTTTAATATATGAAGCTATGGACAAACCGTAGGCTGCAGCATGTTCTTCGATGATTGTTTTTAATTTATTTGGAATAGTAATCCGAACTTGTGTTGTACTCATATTTACACCAATTTTACCCCAATTTTCTCCTGTCTGTCAATAACTTAAATTGGACTGTAGTTTTTTATCTTCTTATAGGATAAGCTCGCTTACCCGTAAACTACAACCTATTAAATATCCTTTTTTCTTGGGAAAAAATTGGGAATATTCTCAATTACAGGTCTGGCTTTTGACAAAGCCGGCCCTGACGGCTTCTGCTTCCGTGCAGAACCAGGTGTCGTCGGTCGAAAGATCAATCGTCACCTGCGAATAATTCCTGCAGGCAGGGAGGAAATATATTTTCTTGCGGGTATTGCCGTCAATATTGCCTTTTATGCTGCAAGCGGAGGAAGGCGATTTTGACAGACAGACGCCGCTATAGATTCCTAATTTTTTTGCCCTGGCCTCTCCGTATGCCTCCTTCAACTCCTCACGCTGCGGATTTTCATAATAATCCATCCTGCCCAATCCCAACCGAAGCATTTCCCTGTTGACGTAAACATTGCCAACATAAACATTTGAAATGATCCGGCCGTAGGGATCTGAAAACTGGTCTTTTAATACAATCTTTTTGCCCAACACCAGACTGCTCAGTTTTTCCCTGGCTTCATCACTCAGGCACTTGCCCGCTTCCGGAGCATTGACGGCCATCAAACGCACCCGCCTCTCACCACTGCCTGCTTCTACCTTAAAAGTATCGCCGTCGATAACCTCAAGGACTTTATAGGTAGCTTCATTGGGATTTTGCCGGTCATGAAGAAGTTTTATGTTCAATATGACTGAAATAACCGCAATTAAAGCAATAAAGTAGTTGAAAAGCTTCACTCCCTATAAAGTAGGACAAAGGGCAACAGAGGTCAACCTCCCGTCAATTCCTGTGTTACAATAACCCGGGTTATTATCCTTCTATTTTCCGTTTATGCCCAATCCAGAACAATCAAGGATTGCTTCTTACGGCCGAAACCTGACGGAAATCTCTCAATTTATCCGGCAAGCCGGACAATCCGCGCGGGAAAAAGCTGCGGCCATAAAAAATTATTTGAGTGAATCGTTTCCTAAAATCCAATTCGGTTCACTTATTGTCTTATATTTATTGGGCGGGAATTATGAAGGAGAGGCTATAAAGAAAGCGGAGGCCATACCCTATCAACCTCAGACTATGGATCTATCGGAGACCGACCTTACTTCTTTTGATTTCGCCATTGCCGCCATCGCCAAAGAGGCAACCGGCAATACCACCCTTAATCTGCTCGGAATCAAAGACGGAAAAATAGAATTCAGGAAAAACCTGCTGACAAACAGCAGTGAATCCGGCCGGCCGGATGTTTTAAATAAGCTGGCCGTCAATCCGGAAACCGGGAAAATGGCAGTTATCGGACAGGACGATCTGGGTCAAACCGATCTTTGGGCTGTCTCTATCTCAGGTTTGGTTGAAAGGCTGACAAATGATACCCGGATAGAAAAGTTCATCACCCGGTCACGCATCCATCCCGGCAGTTTTTATGTAATCTATTCCAACTCTGACGAGATAGGAATCATCAACAGTCTCGGTGAAAATACCGGCAGTCTGTCCGTTACCGGAGAATCCGTTGACGACTACCTCTCAAATTTCGTCTATTCCGACAGTCTGCAAAGTATATTTTGGCGCGATACAACACTGATGAATGAAGAATACCTGGGAATGGGCACCGAGCCTAAATTCGGCTGCCGGTTTGACTGCATCTTCTTTGTCAATGACAGTTTGATATGGGTCATTCCTGAGTATACTCCCAATCCTGAAGGAGACCCTGATAAAAACAAAAGTTATCCGGTCGCCCCGGGAGAACAAATTACTCCATTCAACGGAGTAAATCAAGAAGAAGCGCAGGGTGTGATTAACAGAAACGGAATACTGTTTCTTCGGAACCGGGACGGCACTGAAAACCAGCTGACTGATGATTTCGAGACTTTTACTGATATCGGCCTTATTGAAAATCCGCTGGAAACCCATACCGTCTTTTTGCCATTACTAAATCAGAACCCTAAAGGAGCTGATCATCCCTGAAATATGATATTATTTATCTGATCCAAAATTATGGAAAACCTGACTAACCAAGATCCCGGCCTTCAAGTCCAGCCGACAAAAATTGAATTTGCCAAAGATTTGATCCTGAGTAATCTTTTTCCGCTGATTCTTTCCCTGCTCTGGCTGGCTTTTCTCATTTCAGTCATTGTTTTTCTGGTTATGAAGTTTACGGGAACTAAAAAAAGGGCGGCAAATTTCGAGGAATGCGCCGGGATTTCCGGAAGCCGTATCATGGAAAGTTATCCGGAAAAGTGCGTCACACCCGACGGCCTAAGTTTTACCCGGGAACTGACGGCTGATGAAAAAAACAGGCTGATACCGCCGTGGGAAGTGAATGTCACAAAAGCGGTTCCGGCCGGAAATTGCCGCGTCAGCGGCTGCAACGGCGAAATCTGCCAGCCGGAAAAAGAGGAACCTCTCAATTCCATCTGTATTTACCGGGAAGAATTTGAGTGTTACAAGAATGCCGAATGTGTGCTGCAGGAAGACGGAAGCTGCGGCTGGACTAAGACTGAAGAACTGACAGCCTGCCTCGGCGGCAACCTCTAGAGTGGACCTGGGGAGAATCGAACTCCCTTCTCCGCAATGCGAATGCGGTGCTCTGCCGATTAAGCTACAGGCCCTGACAATCCCCTATTTTATCACAAGGATATTGCCCGGAAATCACTACAGGAAAGAGAGCGGATTGAGGATGGTGCCGTTTCTTCTGACCTCGAAATGCAGATGGGTTCCCGAAGATCTGCCGGTTGATCCCATCTTGCCGATAACCTGTCCCCGGCCGACAGCCTGTCCCGGGGAAACACCCAGTGACGAAAGATGGGCATAAAGCGTCTGATAGCCGTCAGCGTGATTGATGATGATATGACAGCCGTAACCGTAGCGCAGGCAGCCGGCGAAGGCAACCGTGCCGCCGTCTCCGGCTGCGATAGGCGGGGCCGCGCGGTTGGCGATATCAACTGCCATATGGTAGGAAACCGGATACTGGGTGATCGAGCCCTGGGTCGGCCACATAAACTTGCCGCCTGAGCCTGCGATAAACTGGGGCACCGGAGCTGAGCGGTAAATCGGGGCGGCCTCAGGCTTTACTCCGTCCGGAACAAACAAAGTCTGCCCTACACTCAAAGCAAAAGTGTCCAGATCGGCAAAATCATTGACCGGGAAGTTGACGATTTTCTGGGCGTCCGTTTTATATTTCTTGGCCAGGGAATAAATATTGTCGCCGGCTGCCACCTTGTGCACAATTCCTGTCACGGGCGGAATCCTCAGAGACTGACCAGAAATCAGTTTTTCCGTTTTCAGGGAATTGGCCCATTTGATGGTGTCAACCGAGATGCCGAATTTCTCGGCAATTGAGCCTAAAGTGTCACCGGTATTGACCTCATAATCAATAATTTCAAAGCGGGGTTTGTCGGAAACAACGGTAGTCGTAGTCAGATCGCCCTGCTGGTAGGTAGAAAGAATATCCTGTGAAGATTCCTCCAATTGGGCATCATCGGGGGCGACTGTTGGATAATATTCAGCGATAACCGGACCGCCTATAATGGCTCCGGCAATCAGAAACAAAAATGAGATATTCAGGAAATGTTTGCTGTAACGGCCACGCTTGACCAGGAGCACATCGACCAGGGAATCCTTGATATCTTCGAAATGGGAGAAGGCGACAAGCAGTCTTTTGCGGGTGTATTTGTAGAGGAAATTAAGCCAGTCGGCGACATCCTGACGAAAGGTTCCGGCAATATCAGCAAGTTCTCCTATTTTTTCAGGAATATGCACTGGAAAAACTCTAATATCTTACTCTTTTGAAGTAAAAAAAGAAAGTCCGGGGTGAAGGCGTAAGATAACTTTACCCTTTTTGCAGGTTTTCCAAAAATTCCTTGTTGGAGGCGGATTTATTGAGTCTTTCAACCAATGTGGCCGTCTTTTCCGTCCCCTCACCCAAAAGGGAAAGCATATGCCTCAAAGTGACGACTTTCTTAAGCGTTTCCGGAGGTAACAATAATTCCTCATGCCGGGTACCTGATTTTTCGATATCTATAGCCGGGAAGACCCGTTGTTCCTGCAAAGCCCGGGTCAGGTGAAGCTCCATGTTGCCCGTGCCTTTGAACTCTTCATATATCAGGTCATCCATGCGGGAACCGGTTTCAACCAGAGCCGTACCGATTATCGTCAGGCTGCCGCCTTCTTCACAGCTTCTGGCAGCTCCCAAAAACCTTTTGGCCGGATAAAGGGCTGCCGGATCAAATCCTCCGGACAATGTCCTGCCTGAGGGGTTGACGCTTAAATTGTAAGCCCGGGCCAGCCTCGTGATCGAATCCAAAAGGATAAAAACCTCTATACCCATCTCTACCAGTCTTTTAGCCCTATCCAGGGCGACTTCAGCGACTTTGGTCTGGGCTTCCGGTGCTTCATCGAAATTGGAGGCAATGACTTCGCCTTTGACCGAGCGGCTTATGTCCGTCACTTCTTCCGGTCTTTCCCCGATCAGAACCGCCATCAGATGGACTTTGGGATGGTTTTTGGAAATGCCTGCGGCGATTTCTTTAATTATGGTGGTCTTGCCTGCTTTGGGCGGGGAAACGATCATGCCTCTTTGCCCGAAACCGATCGGTGAAAACAAATCAACGATCCTGGTTGAGAGCGGCAGTTTTTCCGTCTCCAACCTGACCTGCTTGTTGGGATAAATAGGCGTTAAATCGTCAAAATTGGGCCTGGCTGAAGATTTATCGGCAGGCACTTTATTAACCGTTTCCACTTTTAAAAGTCCCAGGTATCTTTCGTTTTCCTTGGGCATTCTGGCCTGGCCGCTGACTTCATCCCCCTCCCGCAACTGGAACTTGCGGATCTGGGATTGGGAAATATAAATATCCTTGTCGGACGGTACAAATTTCGGCCTTAAAAAGCCATGGCCTTCCATCATGATATCCAGGTAACCCGAAACATTCTGTGTCGGCGTATTTGAATAACGGTCAGTACCGTTCAGATTGCTCATAGCCCCTCCGTGTGGAGCGGCAACTATTCCGGGAACGAAAGAATTAACCGGTTTCGTGTTTACAGGAAGGGCGATATAAGGTTTGCTTTCCGGAGCGGATCTAACCTCGGGAACGGCCTTGGCCGGAACCTGAGCGGTTTCTCCTTTTATTTCGGGTAAACCTATAAGATCCTCTACGGAAACAGCTGATTTCGTTGATTTCGACTTCAATGCCATAAAAAATCAGGGATTCAATTCATCAGAAAAATGTTCAGGGGAACAACTTTTGGTCTTTTCTTGACTGTATTTAATCAAATATTGAGCAATTTGTCAATAAGTACAAACTTTACTGACGGTTTAATAACGGATGGTAAAGAAAACCCCTCGGGAAAGAAGTTACGGCTTGAGATTTTTCCCCGAAAGCCATTAATGGGCGGGTAGATCGCGTCCCACGGGAGCGCGGATACTTTTACCCTGTGATCCCGATTAAATCGGGACTTCCCTAAACTTACGAGGTTGTAGAGGAAAAAACTCTCAAGTCTTTTCTTCTATCCCCGAAGGGCCACATGTTAGTTTGTCAGAAAATTATTTTTTTGTCAATCCTAAGCGGCTATGCATTGTCTCAATCTGTTTTTATTGACTTTTAACTTGCTTTCAGAGAAAATCGGTTAAAAGGGCACGTAAACAATGAAAGACAAGACATTTTTGGCTTTAAGCAGTCTTTTTTTTCTGCTCTTTTTTGTCCTTGTCGGCTCCGTAGCTTTAAACCAGCCGATTAACAGTATTTTGAAAGCCAAAAACATAGTTCCCTCCCCGCTTAAATCTTTCGGAGTTGTTTTTCCCCAGGTAGCCAAAATATCCAATATAACAACCGGCGAAACTGGCATGAAAGTCAAAATCTCAGTCTATATCCGGGGCGTCGACGGCAGTATCCTGCCGAGAAGGACCGTACAATTGTCGTCTGAAAGACCGCTGTCTATCGAACCGGCTGACACAGTTGAAACCAATGAGATCGGACAGGCGGAATTTTTGGTCAGTTCCTCGCAAGTTGGACGGGTTAAAGTCACTGCCATAGAAATGGCCACCAATACTGAAATTATCAATATCCCCACAATCGAATTTATCCGATGAAAATTGCCATCGCCGGAGCAGGCTTTACCGGCCTGTCAGCTGCCCTTGTTTTGGCGCGCCAAAAACACCAAGTGACCGTCTTTGAAAAAGAAGCGACATTGGGAGGACTGGCCGCCGGCTTCAAGGAAAAGAACTGGCAATGGACAGTCGAAAGGCATTACCACCACTGGTTTACCAATGACTCCTTTGCGATTAATCTGATCAATGACGTGGGTCTTGGCGACAAATTAATTTTCCCGCCGTCGGTCACTTCCATATATTATAAAGGTGAGAGCCTGCCTTTTAACTCTCCCTCAGATGTGCTGCGGTTTTCTCCGCTAGCTCCAATTGACCGTCTGCGCGTCGGCGCCGTGCTTTTATACCTTAAACTCCTGCCTCCTGATATGGCCATCCGTCTGGAAAGCGAAACTGCCGCCGCCTGGCTTTCCAGGTATTTCGGCCAAAAAGCTTACAGTATACTCTGGCAACCGCTTCTTTTGGGGAAATTCGGCCTATACGCGGACCGGGTAAATATGGCCTGGTTCTGGGCCAGGATAAAGAAAAGAACCCCCAGGCTGGGATATCTGTTGGGAGGCTATCACCTCCTGATGGATAAAATATCAAAAGAGATTGTCAGTCTAGGCGGCAGTATTAAATTTAATTCTCCATATTCGAAAGACAAGGACAAATCATTTGATAAAATTATTTTTACCGCGCCGTCGTTTGTTTTTGCCAAAACTTACCCGGAACTTCCGGAAGTTTATAGGCAGCGGATTACCTCCATCCCCCACCTGTTTGCCCTAAATTTACTGCTTGAGACCGAAGACAAATTCCTGGCCGATACTTACTGGCTGAATATCAATGACCGGAAATTCCCTTTCATTGCCGTCGTTGCGCATACGAACCTTGTCGACAAAAAATATTACGGCGGGAAAACCCTGACCTGGATAGGTAACTACCTGCCGCAAAACCACAGATATTTAAGAATGTCCAAAGAGGAATTGTACCGGGAATACCTGCCGTTCCTTGCTAAAATAAACCCTTCATTTAAATACCGGCCGAAATCCGACCGGCTGCAACTGTTTACCGGACCTTTCGCCCAGCCGGTTTTTTTCCGGAATTACTCGTCCTTTAAACCGGATCTTGCCACACCGCTACCTAATGTCATCCTGGCCAACATGGATATGGTATACCCGTGGGACAGGGGTACCAATTACGCCATTGAATTGGGTTTTAAAGCGGCAGCGGCAGTAATAGGCTTACCTCCAATTGAACTTCAGCATATACTTATCTAAAATACCGTTATATGAAGAAATTCATGGATATTCCCATTGTCCGGGCTTTAAGACCAAACCAGTGGATTAAAAATCTCATCCTGTATTCCGCCATAATCTTTACCGGAGAACTTTTCAGCCCTTATTATTTTTGGATTACCACTTTGGGTTTTCTGGTTTTCTCAACTCTTTCAAGCTCATCTTATCTTTTCAACGACATTATCGACTTGAAATTGGACAAACTGCATCCGGTCAAAAAAAACAGGCCGCTTGCCTCCGGTAAACTGCAGCTGAATAAAGCTGTTGAAACCGCTTTTTTACTGGCTTTTTTCGCCCTGATAGCGGCAATTCTGATTTCGGTTTCCTTCTTTTTGGTTGCTTTGCTCTTTATCCTCCTGCATATTTTTTACTCACTTCTCTTTAAAAAACATGCGGTACTGGATATTCTCGGTATCGCCTTTTCTTTCATTTTAAGAGCTTACGGCGGTGAGGTGCTGACGGGCTACCACCTGCCATTCTGGCTGTTTTTAACAATTCTTTTCGTAGCCCTGTTTGTGGCCGCCACCAAAAGACATGCCGAACTTTTGAGAAGAGGCGCCAACAGCCGTCCGGCACTTTTTCAGTACCGGGACCGGCTTTTGGACAGTTATACTTCCATGTTCGGTTCTGCCTCGATTATTGCCTACTCCTTATTTACTTTTCTCGAAGAACCGCCGAAATTCAGCTCGCCTACCCGCCAGTTCCTGGTAACCGTATTTCCCCAGGCTATTGAACGCAAATGGATGGTTATCACAATTCCATTTATCATTTACGGTTTAATGCGCTATGCCCAGTTAGCATATGAAGGCAGGGAGGCGGAACAACCGGAAAAAATAGTCACGACGGATATTCCACTGATCGTGTCAATTGCCGGTTGGGGGATTCTGGTCATAACTATTCTCTATATCCTCTGAAATTTGCATCCGAAACTGATGAAGAAAAAAATTGACATAACGCTGGTATTAATTCTGAGCATTGCTTTCCTCCTACGTTTCTACAAGCTCAACCATGATGCCCCCTATTTCTTCAATCCGGATGAAAGAAACATGGCTTCCGCCGTCACCAGGTTTGTTGTTCCTACCGATATAAACCGGCTATTTCCCTGTTTATACTCGGAATTCTTAGGAAGGGGTATAAAAACCACACAAGCCGACTGTTCGCTCAATCCCCATTTTTTTGCCTACGGACAGTTCCCGCTTTATCTGGCTTTTACCAGTGATATTCTTATAAAAACACCCCTTTCGCTCCTTCAGGGAACACCTATGATGACACTGTCGACGGATTTCGCTGCTGCCGTCTTCTGGCTAAGATTCTGGAGCGCTGCCGCCTCTCTGGGTACCGTTTTTCTGGTTTACCGGCTGGCTATTGTCCTTTCCCTTCCGGCCGCAACCTCGGCAATCCTGGCTGCCTTTTTACCCGGACTTATCCAATCAGCACATTTCGGTACAACAGAATCCCTGCTGACGTTTTTCTTTACGGCCTCGCTTTTTCTGTCAATTAAATTATTCAACACTTTGACTTCTCCGGCCAGACATTTCATAACGCTCAACAAAAACGCTTCTCTTCTGGGTTTAGTGACCGGAATTGCAGCCGGTTCAAAACTGACCGGGATTTTTTTACTGCTGCCTCCATACTTCGCTCTTTTAACATACTCTTTACAGCCGTTGCGGAAATTCAGATCAGGTAAATGGAGAACTCTCAAAATTCAAAAACTCGTCAAAAATATCCCGCCGGCAGCTGCCTTGGCAGCATTTATCACGACCACTACTGTCTTATTTTTTATTCTGTCATCTCCTTATAATCTGATCGAATCCAGGGATTTCCATTCGGCTGTTTTCGGTTATGAAAAGGATGTGGCCATGGGCCGTTATGAAGCTTTTTATACCCGGCAATTTATTGACAGCCAGCCGTTTATTTTCCAGATAAATAAGGTTTTTCCCTACAGTCTTGGCTGGCCTGTTTTTCTGCTCGGGACCGGCGGAATTTTATTGGCTTTTTTCAAAAGAAAAAACTTCGGTTTTGCAGTCTTGCTTTTCAGTTTTTTTATTTACGTTATCCCCAACTCGCTTCTTTTTGTCAAATGGACCCGTTTCATGACGCCCGTCCTGCCTTTCTTTGCGCTTCTTTCAGCACTCTCCCTTGACCGCATCAAAAAGTATCTGCCGAAACTTTATATCCTGTTGCTCGTTCTTTCCTTCCTGCCGGGCATTGCTTTCATGTCTATCTATCGACGGAAGGATACGCGTGTTGCGGCATCGGAGTGGATCTACGGAAATATTCCGGCCGGCTCATATGTTTTATCTGAAACAGCCAACGTCATCGATATTCCCCTGGGCATGCCTCAAACAATGCCTGCCAATTACCAGTCGACGGTCATCTCTTTTGATTTTTACCATCTGGAGGAAAGGCCGGAACTTCTAAGTCAGCTCACAGCACATTTATCCCGGGCTGATTATATCTTCATTCCCTCCAGAAGAATCTATAAAAATTTTCTCCCCCACCCGGAAAAATTTCCCCTAGCCTCCCGTTATTATGAACTGCTTTTTTCCGGACAATTGGGCTTTAGCCTTGTCTCCAAATTTGCCTCTTTCCCAACGCTTGGTCCGGCACCGCTCAGCCTTCAATTTCCCGATGAAGAAGCGGAAGAAACCTTTACCGTCTTTGACCATCCTGTCATCAGAATCTACCGTAAAACCCGAGCCCTTACCAGAAACGACTACCGCCGGCTTTTAAGAAACTGATAAACTGAAAATATATATGCCTCTTTATAAAAAACTTTTATTTGCCGGTGTATTCCTTTTAGCCTTTGGCTTTCGTTTTTACGGGGTCAATTGGGACCAGGACCAGCATCTCCACCCTGACGAACGGTTTCTGACCATGGTAACCGGGGCTATCGATTGGCCGGACAATTTATATGAATATTTTGATACCTCCCACTCGCCCCTGAATCCCCATAACCGTGGCCACGACTTCTTTGTTTACGGCACTTTTCCTGTTTTCCTGACCAAGTACGCGGCGGAAATTCTGGGCCAAGCTGACTACAACGGCATCGCCATAACCGGCAGGCAATTGTCAGCTCTTTTTGACCTGGGAACAGTTGTTTTAATCTTTGCCATTGCCAGGCAGTTTGTTCTTCCGGACAAGAAAAATACCGATGATTTTCTGCTGCCCTGCCTGGCTATGCTTTTTTATGCTCTGGCTGTACTACCGATCCAGCTGGCTCATTTTTTTGCCGTGGAGACATACCTGACTTTTTTCCTGACTTTTTCCCTTTATCTGACACTGAAATTAATCAGAAATCCCGAGCAGAAAAGACCGGCTGTTTTTTTCCTCGGACTCTTTTTCGGCCTCTCTGTCGCCTCGAAAATATCCGCCGTCATTTTCCTGCCGGTTATCCTGTTTGCCCTTGTGTTTCCCTATTTAAAAACCAAAAAACTCATTGCATCAATTGGTAGTCTGCTGCTTTTTATCCTTGCCTTTTACTTTTCCGTGAGAATTTTCCAACCTTATCTTTTTACGGACGCAGCCTGGACATCCTTTAAAATCAATCCGAAAATCCTGGAAAACTGGAAACAGCTGTCCCGGCTAATGAAACCGGATTCCGGTTTTCCGCCTTCAATTCAATGGTTTAACAGAACACCGCTTTTATACCCGCTGCAAAATCTGATCCTCTGGGGCCTTGGCCTGCCGCTGGGGCTTTTGTCTCTTATGGCCGTATTTTATTTTCCCTTAAAAACGGCTTACGAATTATTAAATAATAAAAAACGCAGCCTTAATCTGCCGATATTTATTCTGCTTGTCTGGACACTTCTTCTATTCATTTATCAGGGAATCCAGCCGTCTATGAGCATCAGATACCTGCATCCGATATATCCGCCACTATTACTTTTAACTGCCATTTTTGTAGCGGACTTATCCGGGAAAATAATAACAACAACTTTAGCTCTGATTTTTATCCTGGTTGCCGTCTGGCCGGTAAGTTTTATCTCAATTTATAGCCGCAGCCATTCCCGGGTGCTTGCTTCCGATTGGATTTATGAGAATTTGCCGGCCGGTTCGCGTCTGGCTGTCGAACATTGGGACGACGGCCTGCCCCTAACCCTTGATGAAAACAGGCTCAACCAGAATTACAGTTATCTTTCCCTGCCGCTTTATGATCCGGACACTCCGGAAAAATGGCAGAATGTGGCCGGAATTTTACGGCAAAGCGATTATATTGTCCTGACCAGCAACCGCCTCTGGGCCAGTCTGACCAGAGTCCCCGACCGCTTCCCGGTAACCGCCAACTATTACCGTAAATTGTTCTCAGGTGAATTGGGATTTAAAAAAATCGCTGAAATTACCTCGTATCCCACTCTTCCCCTGCCTGGTTTCTGTCTTTACCTGGTGCCGCCTCAAGAACAATATCTGAATTTGGAAAATAAAAATAAGGGTAATCTGAATTTGGGTAACTGCGACAGTTACCAGGGAATTGATTACAGCGGCCTGGTTATCAGGGACGATATCTCTGATGAGACCTTTACGGTTTACGACCATCCCAAAATCCTGATTTTCCAAAAAGTACAAAACCTCGATTACTTCAAGCAAGTCTATCAGTAAATATCTTCAAGGAAATACAGATTGGCAATAAATAACCCGTCCGGTGAATATACGGCTTCAGATTTTGAGGCCGGGCAGGAGTTAAATTTTTGCCTGAACTCCTCATCCCGCCTGGCTACAACCACTGCCGGAAACTTTCTGATATCCCGGCAATTTTCGGTAAGTTTTAAATAATCAGCCAGTCTGGGTTTTCTTAGGCTGTAATAAATGCCTTTGGGCTCCGGCTGTCCGTAATCCCCCCAACAACACTCGGCAAAATTCAGGCGGTAAGCGGCCGGAACTTTACCGTCCAGATAGTCAGCGATAATTTGCGATGGCGCCAAGTTGTTTTCCGGTAAGCCCCTTTTGTAATCACGGAAATAATTGCTCAAATTGGAAAAAGCAATCCAAAAGATAGCTCCAGTTGCCAGACCCAGGGAAAACCCCGTACTTTTTCTTTTGACAGCCGTAAAAACGGCATATAAACCGCTGGCTGAAATCAAATAAACAAACGGAGTCAAAGCAATCGTCCTGGCGCTGTTGGGTATTTCCGCATCGGGTAGAACCGGAGAAAGAGAAGGTAAGGATAAAGCCGGCAAAATAGCCAGAATCAGCCAAAAGGCTGATCTGCGCCTTCGGAAAAGATAGACCAGTCCCACCAGAAACAGTAATCCGCTGACTCCGTCCAACATAGGTCGGCCCGTGATGTTGACTCTAAATGTCCCGTCGCCCCTGTAATGCAACATGAGCATGGTTTTTCCCAGATTAGCCATTGTTTTATAAATCAAATTGCCTGCCTCCATTTGGAATAACGGCAGGACTTTCCTTCCGACATAGCCTTCAGCTGAAAAATTTTGATCCCCGCCTCCGGTTTGTTTTATTACTATCATGACAAAAGGTATAAATGCCGTAAAAAGCAACAATGCCAAAAGTTTAAGCTGACGCCACTGCCGATTTGCCTTATTTTTAATGAAACCATAAAACACCACACAGAAATAAAAAACAGGCAGGATAAAAGTTTGCGGATAGGTATACCAACCAAGGGAGGAAATAAAACCTCCCAATAATAAATCCCGGACATTCAATTTTTTCAGAAACCTTAAATAAAACCAAAAAGTGAGGGAAACGATCATGGGAATAACAATCTGGGAATTCCCCAGCCGGCTCCAAACCAGATACCATAAAGAGAAAGTCATCATAAGTATCGTCAGTAAAGCAATCTTCCTGCCGGCTAATTCTCCAGCCATTAAATATACAGATCCCAAGCCAATGAGACTGACGACTATCGAGGCCAGCTTATAAGTTTCGTAACCTCTGTGTTGGAATAGCACAGTCAAGGGAAAAATCAGATAATGGTAGAAAGGCCCGGGACTTTGCAGAAAATAGAACGGCCAGTCCAAATTTTTTATTTCCATGACATATTCATGCACATTGGAAATATCACCGTACCATTCGCCGGGCAGAATCCTGATTTGGTACAGCCTGATAAACAATCCCAACAAAAAAACTGCCGGGATAAGTAACAGTAAACACTTTTTCATCTAAAATAAATTCTTCTCTTTTCGGGCTAAAAAAACAACGCTTTCACCCCATTTAACAGGTATGAAGGGTACGCCTGATAAAGTTTGCAAAATGGCCGGAAGGCTGAAGATAATTTTTTGCAGAATGACCGGTATAAAAGGCAAGTAAGGACTGTCCCACAAACCGTCACCAAAAAGGCTTTTGATTTTGAAACCGTTTTTATCCAGAAGCAGTCGCCATTGTTGCGGACTGAACAAAGAAATATGTGTTTTATCTTTGTAGCCTATCCATTTCGTACCTTTTATTCTATGCCCCCAGGAATCAGAATTAGGCACAATCATTAAAAAGTTGCCTCCTTTAACCAGGACAATGCTGATTTGTCTCAGAACTTCATCGGGATCGTCGAGATGTTCCAGAACATGAGCGGCAATAATTGTCCGGAATTTTTCCGGCAGTATCATAGTTTTTTCTGCCGCGAGAACCGTCAAATTGGTTTTATGGAGTCTTTGTTTGGCTGTTTTGATTGCAGGAGCTGAAATATCGGTGCCGTAAGTTTGATAATCATCCTCCAGAAAATGCAGCAGGTCTCCATACCCACAACCTATTTCTAAAATCTTGCTACCGGCCGGAGTCATTTTTTTTACCTGACGGGCATAGAAGCGCCTGGCCCAGTAAAATTTCCCCAGGTATTTTCTAAATCCTGATCTCAAAACCCCGGCATAAGGTCCCTGACTGAAATAATCACTATCAAATTTATGCTTGACTGTCATTTTTCGGAAGATAACAGCCGTCGGTAGAAGTGGACTGTTTTTTCGACAGCAAATATTTCGTTAATTAAAGCTTTTGGTTTTATGAATTTGGATTTATGCCTCACAGTTTCCGCTATAGCTGAGGCCAGCCTGGCCGCATTTTTTGGCGGCACGACAACGCCCATACCGGTTATGATTACCGGTTGCCTTACTCCGGGCAGATCCGAAACAACCACCGGCACACCCATCATCATCGCCTCTACCTGAACCATGCCGAAACTTTCGGTGGAATTGACTGAAGGCAAGACCAGGATATCAATCAGCGAATAGAAACTGCCCATCTTATTCTCCCGTATTTCGCCCAGAAAAATTACACTGTCCTTATATTTTTCCGCTAAACCCGTTATTTTCTTTTTATAGCTTTCCTCTCCGACCGGCGAAAGGGATCCGGCAATTACTATTTTGAAATCAATTTTTCCCAATTCCCGACGGATTAACGGAATTGCTTCCAATAAATACTCGATCCCCTTTTCCGCAGCCAGACGGGCTGCTACCCCGATTATTTTTGAATTGGATGTACCGATTTTTTTTATGATAATATTTTGTACTCTTTTATTTACTTCCGGACTATTAATCAAGGGATAAACTGTTTTGACTTTCTTGATAAAACTGTTTAGATACCGGGAATTGACGGCAAAATCATCAGTGTAAGTCACAATCGATTCCGACAGCCATAATGTCAGAAAATTTGCTGAATTTAAGACCGCCTGAATAATCTTATTGATAAAATTATCCGGCAAAATTACCTCACAGTGATAAATTGAAATTACTTTTTTTCTGAATAATTTTCCGAAAATGGCAGCCACTAATCCTTCCAGTTCAGGCAAGTTAATAACCACTACATCGCAATCTTTGACCAATAACCAGCACTTTGCGACAAAATCAGGTGAGAGGAATCCTTTGGAGATGCTCACTAAAGGAATAGCACGGACTATATTGACGTTCTTTAGTGATTCAGAAACCGGCAATTCTTTTTTATGCCGGAAAGTCAAAACTGTGGTCGGATATTCCCCGGAGAAGGCTTCCGCCAGTCTTTTAACATAGAGGGTCAGACCGGATAAATAAGGGCTATAAAAAGTAATGGTGAAAAGAAGTCTCATACAGCCTTTTTTCCCATGATTGCCTCTAAAGCTTTTTCCAAATAAGGATATTTCCTGTCATACGGCCGGAAACGGTCGACTATATTGTATATCCAGTAAATCTGCGCTTTGCTCCTGCCGTCCAGATAATCGACGATGTCCCAATTGTCCTCAATAAAAATGTCTACACCCAGTTTTTTAATGACCGTCTCCTTAAAAAGATGAGGCTGTTTGTCCTGTTCATTGAAATTTATGCTGCGGAAAATCTTTCTCAAGCCGAATCTGTCAAGCCAGGCATACAGATGATTGTCCAAAAAACTGTACCTGCCGCTTATCAGATGGACTTCAATCAAATCCTGATCCACTAATTCCCTTAATAGCCCGCTACCTCTGGCAGGCAGGATTGAAGAATCATGCATGATAATCCAAATCATCTTTTCAAATTGATTTTTTGGATAAAAAAAGGAGAGTTTTTTGACTCCCAAAAAGCGGTTTTTGAAAAAAGCCCAGGGCGCCCTGACAAGTCTGAATGGGTTGTAGGCTACAACTCCGTCAAAATCCAAACCGAGGCGGATTTTCCCTGTCATGCTGGCCATTATATCACTCCTTCTACTGGCGCTTAAAAGTGTTTATAATATTTTTCATTATATGTCTGACCTGTCTGCAATTCTTGTCTGGTGGCTGACTTTTTTGATCGTCGGTACCATCTTTCTGCCGCTTACCCTGACACTTTTTAAAAGGTTTGCCGACCGCGGCTATATTTTTTCCAAAGTCCTGGGCATACTCTTCACCTCTTATATCATCTGGCTTTTCGGCAGTCTGCATCTTTTGCCTTTCATCAAAATTTCCCTGTTTTTGATATTGCTTCTGATGGCTATCGTCAACCTGATTATCTACGGCAGAAATAAAGAATCCTCGGGCTATTGGCCCTGGAAATGGATGATAATCGAAGAGATTTTCTTTCTGGCAGCAATTGTTTTCTGGTCATTTGTGCGGGGCAACGAACCGTCAATCCGGGGTTTGGAAAAATTCATGGATTACGGCTTTGTCAATTCCATCCTGAAATCAGCCTACTTCCCTCCCCTTGATATATGGCTGACCAAATCACCTGAATACTCAGGCGGCTACTTTATCAACTATTACTACTTCGGCCATTACATCACGGCTTTCCTGACCAAGCTCTCGGGCATCGATTCTGCCGTCACCTACAACCTGATGATGAATACCCTGTTTGCCTTTACCTTTACCCTCTCCTTTTGCCTGGGACTTAATCTCTATTATCTTTTTCTGGCCGCAAAACCCCTGGTAAATAAAGGTAGGAAGTTTATGAGCCGGGGGCAAAATATCAAGCTTTTTATAGCCGGAATACTGGCGGCTTTCATCGTTTCCATGGGGGGCAACCTGCACACCATTTATGTTTTTACCTCCGGCTACCCCAATGAATCACCTAAACCATTCTGGCAAATTCCCTTAGGCTTTTATCCGGAAAGATACTGGTATCCTAATGCCACCAGATTCATCCCCAATACCATCCATGAATTCCCCATCTATTCGTTCGTGGTAGCTGACCTTCACGGGCATGTTTCCGACATTCCTTTTGTCCTTCTCACTTTGGCGCTCCTTCTCCATTTGGTAACAGCTCCCATCGGCAAAAATAAAGAAGGTGAAAATGGCTCCCGGCCTTTTTCCCTGACCAGACTTGCTGAAGATATCAGGCAGCATACCTATATACCTTTGCCATACCTGATACTCCTGGGACTTTTAATCGCCGTCATGTATATGACCAACGCCTGGGACGGCTTGATTTATCTTGTTTTGACGGGCTTGGTCTTCCTTTATTTGAATTTTAAAAATGGGGAAAACCGCTCTGTTTTTTCCATATTCTATAAAACGGGATCTGCTTCACTCTTTTTGCTGTTTTTTTTCCTCCTGGCCAACTTCCCTTTTATGATCAGCTTCAAACCGTTCGCATCCGGTATCGGCGTTCTCTGTGCTCCAAAATTTCTTTTGGAAAAAAAGCTGGGACCGTTTCTTTTTGAAACCGGCAAGTGCCAGAAATCGGCTTTATGGATGATGTCTCTTTTGTGGGGCTTTTTCTACTACTCTGTTGCGGGTTATCTGGTTTTTGTAATCAGCAATAAATATAAGCTGTTTCTGAACGAAACCAGCAAATTAAAATCCGGCATTAGGAGTCTGAAACAAAGATTTCTTTTCACTTTTAAAAACCGTTTTTCGCAGTTTTTTCCTTTTCTGAGACTTTTGTCTCCTATCGATGCTTTCGTCCTGATGATGATCCTTATCTCGACCCTTTTACTGATTTTTCCGGAGTTTTTCTATATCAAAGATATCTACCCGGCGCATTATAGGGCCAATACCATGTTTAAACTGGGCTACCAGGCTTTTATGATGCTGGGAATATCCTCTGCCTTTATAATTTTCCGCATCAGGGAATACGCTGCCAAATACATCCTCGGGTTTACCTACACCCTCTACAACACCCTTTTTATCTTCTTCTTTACCCTGATCGCCATTTACCCGTACTTCGCCATTAACTCCTACTACGGACAACTTAAACAATATAAAGGGCAAAACGGGCTTGTCTGGATGCTGGAACAGTTTCCTGATGACTACCGGGCGATTGAGTGGCTGAGGCAAAACGCCGGCTGCAGTGCCAATCCGGTGGTCGGCTGTCAGAGCCAGCCGGTAATCGCCGAAGCGGTCGGTGAATCCTATACCGATTATTCCCGTGTCTCTTCCTATACCGGACTGCCGACAGTGGTCGGCTGGCCTGTGCATGAATGGCTGTGGCGGGGTTCCTATGATGAGGCCGGCAAACGCATCCCGGAAGTCGAAACCCTCTATCAGACGGTTAATACTGAAGAAGCAGGAACAATCATCACCAAATACAATATCGATTACGTTTTTGTCGGTTCTTTGGAAAGGGAGAAATATCCACAGCTCTCGGAAGATAAATTCAGCCAAATCGGCCGGGTTGTCTTCGAAAGCGGCGCAACCAGAGTCTACAAAATCGACCGTTCAGCCATCTGAACAACCCCAAAAAAATCCCCTCCAGCGGGGGGATAAGACGCCTGCCCAACATCTTATCCACCCCCCGGAAGGGACTTTAGCCAAAAGAAAAACTCTGGCGGCAAGTTAATAACCAGAGTTCTTAAATTTCTTTTGGGCAATAAAAAGAGACATCATTCTATTTTTTTTGGAATAGACTGTACTAGCGGGCTAGTCTATCATTGTAAAAAAGCTTTGTCAAGTCCTGAAGGCCTTTGCATAGTATCAGAGTTTCGTTTACATCCTCAGAGAAACATAGATATAAAAATGCGCTTGTAAACTAAGTTCACCCAGAAAGTGGGTCTATCAATGATTCTTTTACCGAAACAAGTACTGATGCAACGGATTTTAAGTGTCCCACTGCTTCTTGAGATTCAAGTACAGGTATAAATGCTCTCTTTATTTCCGGAGTAACACGCATCACATCGGGCATATATGAGGGTAAGACATCTGGATCTACGAAATAAATTCCTCTCGCAGATATCGTTTGACCGGAAGCAAAATGTTCAGAAGCAAAAGCTGCTTGGATAAAATCTCGTCCTTCACCTTCTTTATTATAGTCACATCCGGGAGTCACTTCATTGAAACCATAAAATGATCTATATCCCACCTCAGCAAGTACTTTAGACCGTACACTCACTGCTTCTGGCGTTTTTGTTTGACCGAGAATTACCGAGGGATGGTAATAATCAACCATTGTCCGGAGTAATTGACTAGCAATTCCCTGGTTTTGATACGATGGATGAACAACTATTCCCTGAATATAAATAGCCAGTAGGTTTGGATCAGATTTTTCTGGTCGTCTTGCCAGTAATTCCTTCCAAAATGGATCTGCAAGAGTATTTGGCCGAGTATTTACACTTAATGAAGCAACATCAATATTATGAATTTTTGCCAAATACACAATCTCTACAAAATGATACTCGACCTTTCCACGCCAATTGATAAAATCCTCATTTAAAATACAAGTGTCAAACTTATATCCCTCTGTAATAAGTGCAACTAAATTCGGGTTTGTAATATCTACATCTTGACCATAATACGCTTCTATTAGCCGCTCATCTTGAGTCATAGATTATATAAGCAATTTTTCTAATTCTCTTTTCCTGACATCACCGCAGGCCGCAATATAAATTTTGTCGATTGTAAAATATCGTTTTGCAACAGTCAAAATATCTTTTTTTGTAATATGTTTATAAATATCTATTTGATCAGGAATATGAAGAATTTTATTCAGAGTATAAAATTCCTGTAAACCATACCAATGGATATAATCTGATCCGGTCTCTATATTGGTAAGAATGCGACCAACAAGATTTCCTTTCGCAGTCTCAATCTCTTCATCCTGTATTTCTCCTTGGGCGATTCGTTGAAATTCCTCGATAATGATATGAATTACTTTGATAATATTTTTTTTATTCGCCGCGGTTTTAAATAAAAGATATCCGGTATCAAAAAGATTATCATGAGAAGACGACCATGTATAAATGAGTCCTCCCTGATTGCGTAATTTATCCGGGAGACTTGCACCAAAATCTCTTGAGAGCATATTGCGTAATATCTCAAGTGCATGACGATCAGAAGAATAGATGCTTACGGTAGGAATAGCTACAATGAGCGAAATAGAATCTGATTCATAAAACTTTACGGATACCCGGTGATCTATTTTTCTCTTAATAGTTGATTCTATCGGTCTTTTCAATTCGAATGAATACTTTTTTAAATACTTATTGATTGTTTGTTCTGCTTCGTATAATTTGACGTTACCTGTAATAAGATAGACAACATTTTCTGGTTGAAAATGTGAGCGGGTAAATTGATAAACATCCTCTCTTGTAAATTTCCCCACATCTGTTGTCATTCCAGAATACGGTCGAGAAAGTGATGTACTTTTAAAAAAAAGAGGTAGAAAAACATAACTCCAAACAGCTTTTTCGGGATCAGAGATGTTTCGTAATATCTCCTCCTTTACCGTACCCTTTTCTTTTTCAACTTCTTCACGAAGGATAAGGGAATGAAAAAGAGTATCCAATAATATTTCTATTCCTAAATGAAATTGGTCACGGGGAAAACGGATAAAATGATTTTGATAATCAATCCAGGTAAAAGCCATATGAAATCCGCCATACCGTTCAATCTCGTATGCCAGTCTAGAATGTGATGGATACTTTTTTGTTCCGGTAAAAAGCATATGTTCAGTAAAGTGTGCTAATCCAGGTTTATTTATCGGGTCGTAACGATATCCCGCCTTTATATATGCGGAAATAGTTACACTCGTTGAGTGTGGTATTTGTATGACAGCTAATGATGATCCATTATTTAGTTTTGTTCTGTTATATTTCATACTTTTCCAACGGCAACAGCATATAATGTAACTTCTTTTGTATTTTGTATATCCAATAACTTATCTACCTCTGAATCAATATAACCACCAAGCGGACAGGATCCTAGTTTTCGTTTTTCAGCCAAAAGACAAATATTTTGACCTAAGTGCCCAGCCTCTAATAATGAGAATCTATATCCTCTATCATAATATTTAATTCTATTACGATCCAAAACAGAAGTAATAATAAAAAGAACTGATGAATGAAGTGTCCAATCTTGCCTGCCAAATGTTTTCGAGACCCATAACGATAGATTTTCTTCGAGCAGTATTTCAAGATCATTATCCCGAATATTGTAATGATACAGACCTTTTTTTAATCCATCGACGTTTAAAATAATTGGATACACTTCTAGTGGATATCTGCCACCGGCCGATGGATATGGTCTTCTTGAATTATCATAATTTCCATCGGTGTGAATAAGACCACAAGAAAAATAGAGAAGATGCGATAATTCTTTAAATGAAATCGGTTTATTCGTAAACTTACGGATAGAACGCCGATTGCGTAATAACTTATCTATTTCATCTGAATCGGATAAATCGCAATGCTTCTTTTCAAATCGAGGATAGGTTTTGAAATATATTTTCTTCCATGAATCGGGCCAATCATTCGGGTTGTCATTAGTCTTTAGTGTTCTATTATTCGTTTTTTTATGAAAGATATCCGAGATAGAAAGTCTACCCTCTATTTGACTGAGTAATTGAGAAAAATGAGAAGAAATTTTCATAAAACTGGATGTGGTATACGATTTAATTCTGATTCAGTTTTTGGTTTTTTAAATATACCAAGCTTCACTGGTACATGATATAGTCTAGAAATTCCATTGTAAGGATATTTTTCATCAAAATATAATGGGAATAACTCAGGAATGAAAACTTTCAGTACCGTAAATCCTGCATTCTTTATTTCTTTTTGTGTAACATCAACGTAGTATATATCTAAATTAGCCCTTTTAAATAATTGCTTTATTTTCTCAAAATATTCGTTATCATTTATATTCATCTCCTCCAATTTTTTCACGTTCTTCGATTTAAATAGAAAATTTAGATATGCTATCGTATCTGGTTTGAACCAAAAATAAGCTCGCTGATCGATCGTCTTTATCGTTTTTGGCATTTTGAAAGAAGTGCTCCCATAAATAAATTTATCTCGAATCCACGTACGTACCATTAGTGATTCTTCTATTGCACCAACGAGTGTATTTAATGCGTTAAAACCAGCTTTTAATCCGATAGAGACTGCAGGCCCATTTCCCGTTTTATCAAGCAAGATTGAAACATAAACCGGGATTTGTAAATCGGTGGTCATATCAAAAACTGTTAATGCCAATTTATAACGGTCTAGCAGGGGTAAAATTCTTTTCAGACTTTTATTCGGGATTGAGCGGATATCAACTAATGGCGCGGGTATCCTATTTAAATAATAAATCATGAAAGAATCCCGCTCAACGATTTCACAGATTCCTGTATAAAGTGCTTTTTTGAATGAGGTGTGTGAAGCAGCACCGGTTGAAATAGGAAATCTTATGCATGGTTCATTCGGCAAAGGAGTGTAATATGTGAAAACTAACTGAGCGGGAATTAATACCCTTTTCTTTTCTATCAAAGAATATCCTTCGATCCATTTAAATTTCGTATTTTCATTAAATACGAATCGCTTAAATGATTTACTTAACAACTGATGTTTTGAAAAGGAAGGGATTTTGAGTGGATCTAAGTATGGCGCTTTGAGCATACTTATATTCGAAGTAATAAGGTTTTTTTCTTCTACGAAATTTAGACAGTAACGTTCAGTTGCTTCGCCTAATACTTTTATCAAAGCTCTTCTTTGATTAAAAGAAGTGCCAGATGATGAATTAGAATTGTTATTATTTCCTGTCTCATAATATGCAACATAGGTATAAATCTTCGGCTCGTCATTATAATTCGCCATCCGAGATATTTTATGAATAACTTTAGGATGTGATAAGGCAAACCTAGTGAGAATATTTAGTGACTCATTTAATTTTAAATTCTTTTCCATATACATTACTGAATATAATACGAGTTACGTAATTATAAATCTCGTAACTCGTATTACTTAAGTACGTGATCTCAATATTCAAGGTCGATCATTAGGTCGATCACATACTGTACATTTATCACATGGCTGACATGTAGGAGGACCCGGTGGTTGTATGCACGGTCCTGGTTTACATCCACTAAGTCTAGGTCCCCTCAAACTAGAAAAGACTACAAACTCTTTTGCATCACCCATTGCGGTTTGTGGAGCTCTATTTGCAAAAGCTTCAACATTTACCATCTTTATCACCCCCTTTCACTCATGGTAAAAAAAACCTGCTTATAAAAGCAGGTGTTTCTGTGTTTGCATCCCTTTCAATTTAGGAAAAATATACTGTCAAAAAAATTATCGAAGAAATGAGCGCGATAATTAGACTTCTCTATACACATATGTGATTGTTATCGACAGAAGAATTAATGTCTACCCTATCAGTAATCAAGTATTTTGTCAAATTTTAACAGTCCTGAAGGCCTTTCTCTTCCCTACCACAGGTGATATAGCTACTGGACAGGTGTTGGTCAAACCTGCTCATGTATTTGACCGACTCCATAAAAAAAGAGCATTACTAATCGTAGTCGTAGCCCGCTAGCGTTAGTGATGCTCTTTATTTTTGGTTAACTTTTTTCGTAGTCGTAGCCCGCTTATTTTTATTTTTTGTCGTAGCCCGCTTTGACCTATATGGTCATGACTGGGATGCTTAGTCCTTTGTCTTTTAATATACGGAATTGCTTTTTGGCTGACTCCTGAAACTTCTCCCATTCAATATCTCTCGGTTTAGCAGTCCTTCTCTTGCCTGCAAATAATCTCTCAAATATTTTTCTCATTTTCGTTTTCTAAATCAACGTTAGCATGGGTAAAAGTACTTGTCAAGACCCTATAGTAATAGATGATCCCAAATATCCTAAACCTATAATATTTTAATAGAGTTATAGAGCTTTATACCGGTCCGGAATATTTGTTTAATTTTATGTGGATAAAATGTGGATTATAAAAAGCCGCCAAAAATAGGCTGTTTTAAAAGCGGCCGTTATTTTGGTCAAATGCTTAAAAACAGATATCTTGTAGAATATGACGTAAGTTATGAAGCGTGGTTTCTTTCTCTTTTTATCTACTCTTCTCTTTTGTCTGTCGGCAGGCCAGGTTATTTACGGGATTTCCCGCTACATCCGCTCTCCCCTGGTTGATTTTGAAGTATATTACCGGGCGGGCAATTTTTTCCTTGCAGGCAAAAATCCCTACACGCCGCTCTTTGAACCTATGCCCTTGAATTATCCGCCTTCTTCCCTGCCCTTCTTCAGCCTCTGGAGCCTTCTGCCCTATCAGAATGCCCAGCTTTTCTTTACTGTTGCCTCATTTGTCTTCTTCCTGGCTTCCTGTTTCCTTCTTCTATACCGGCTAAAGGTCAATAAAGCGCTGATTTTGCTGATTTTAGCCTTATTCAGCCAGGCTTTTCCTTTGAAATTCACCCTGGTTCTGGGTCAAGTCAACCTGGTCCTTCTGGGCTTTATCATTTTTGCTTTTCTATTTAATTGGGACGGTAAAAAGATTTTTGCCGGTTTTCTATGGGGACTGGCCTCGGGGATCAAACTGACTCCCCTGTCTCTCGCTGTATATTTCATCATAAAGAAAGACTGGCAGACGCTTGTAAGCGGCATAACCACCTTTGTATTACTGAATTTAGCCACGATTCTGCATATCCCGGACAGCTTGTCTTACTTTACGATCCGTCTGCCGCAACTACTCACCCTGTCCCAGCCTCCGGATTCTTACTACAACCAATCCCTGAAAATCTTTTTCCAAAGGCTGGCTTTGCCTTCACCCGGCTTTTTAGCCGCCCTGGCCGTCATCCTGCTGCTTCTTTTCACGGTTCAAAAATATCACCGCAACCAAACTGCCTCTGGCAAAAGTAACCATAGACTGATAAACGACCTGAATTTCTACTCTTCAGTCTTAATTCTCTCCGTCATAGGACAAAGCGTCGCCTGGCAGCACCACTTCGTCCTCACCTTCCCCGGATTCATTTCCGCAGCAGTCCTGATCCACAAAAAAAGAAGCTTGACCGGCTTCCTCATTCTCATTCTATCAGCAATCCTCATTGGCTACCGCTTCCCGGAACTAACTTACTCCTCTATTATTGATATGATTATGCAATCATATACTCTGATCGGGAGTATTATTCTCTTTCTTTTGCTACTGAAAATTTACTAAATCTAAGCAAAATCCAGAATTTTATTTAAATAAACATTCATTACCCCAACAGTTGTTTCTGAAAAATGGTGTATCTCGGTATTCGGTTCATCGGTTTCTGATAGCGTAAGTATTCTATCATTAACCGGATCCTTTTGGAACGGTAAATTCGGATTAGTAAGGGCATCATACCATTTCCTGATATGCTTACGGTAATCAGCACCATAGAGATTTGTTACGTCAATAAAGCGGTAATCATCTATCTCGGGTTTACCATATTTTTCTGGATTAAGCTGAGGAAGACTTTTTATTCCCATCTTTATAAGAACAGGGTGAGAATATATATAGCGCTTTTTTCGAGAGTCACGGAATTTCAGAAAATATTGATTTAAGCTGGGATTTTCCGTCATTGGGTACACTTTCACCGAATTAGAATCAAATTCTCCATTTGGAAATAATGTCGAAACTCCAGTTTCTTCATAAAATTCACTACCCGCTCTGAAAACTACTGTCTCTCCAGTTATCGGAGTTCCTGATTCATATTCCATTGCTCCCCCGGGAAACTCCCACCGCCCCCTTTTCTTTTTCCTTCTGACTACCAAAAGCAAAACTCTTGGAGATTCTCCTTCCGTTTCAAGCCGATATTCAGGAACGGCAACTGCTCTATGAATTTCTTCCCATTTATCTGCCGCGTCTACTTCTTTTAAAAAACTGCTTTTCGAAAGTCCTGCTTTTGGCTGATCCTCTTTTTTAGACATAATTTACTCCGGATGATTTATATGATCTTCTTTATAATTTTGTGCAAACCTAAGGAGCTCTTTTTCTGATTTAAAATCAGGACTGACCACTTCTACCGTTTCGGGCTCATCATGGTTTAATCTGTGACAAATCCGAAAAATCCGATGGCTCAAACCAGTTTCCCATGGTTCAAGACACTGTACCCAATGTTCGGGATCTAAAATAACAATTACTTTTCTGGTTAAAACGTGCCAGTTTGGCATCTTGTCTTCGAAAAAAACGGTTTTGTAATTTAAATAATCCGCTCCATAAGGATATTCTTTATCATGCTCCACCATGCGGATAAAAGCTTCAGCCGTTGTAATCTGAATATCAAATATATCTCCTCGTGATGCTGAATCTGCACTTTCCGGCTTATCGTCATGAAGGGTAAGATGAATGGCGGCATACAAGCGTTTATTAGGTTCCATTAATGTATCCCGGACCGGGTTATGTTTACTTTTGGATCTTTTGAAATTCTCAGGACCTACGAGATCAAAACGAGTCATGAGCGTATGCGCAATTTGGTAAGCTTGTTGAGTATTTTTAGCCACTATTCTCAAACCTAAATTGTCATATACTTCATCCGGATCCAAATTGTATTTTTCCATCTTTAAAAATATACTAAAGACACTTTTTGCCCGGCAATCAATTAATGTGTCAGTAATACCTTTTTCTGTAAGAAATCCTTCAATTTTTCTTGATATAGCCACTGCTCTACTCCACCTGAAATCAACCGGTTCCAGCTGAGATGCGATAGCCTTAAAAGAAAAAGGGGCTCTATTTAAAAATCCTTCATCCTGCCTTTGCTGTATCTGCCGCGCCAGCTGATAATAGCCGTTTTCTATTCTGAACTGATCGGGGATTCCATTCTTAATCTCCTGTAACATTACTTTTTCATGAAGACGACTCTGCAAAAGAGAAGTACTCAAATCGATGGTACTACTCAGTTCATTGAATCTGTACATTTTGTGGGTTGAATAGAAAAAATCAGCCAGCTGATTTGTTATTATTGGCAATCGATTCCGACAAGATTCTAAGGCCATAAGCGGGAATTATACTATAGGTTAGTATAAATTTAAAGTTTTTAAGGCTGATTACTTGAGAATTTCTGAGGCTATAAGGCTTATATGTGAGTGGGTTTTCGGGGATATGATGTGGCTGTAGCCCAGCTTCTTGGCTTCCTTTATCCGTCTCTCCAGCCCGACAACATTTCTGACTTCGCCTAACAATCCTACCTCACCGATTGCCGCTGTTTTTTTGGCAAGTGCTTTGTTTTTAAAGGAAGAAACTATCGCCAGACAGATCCCGAGATCAGCGGCCGGCTCGAAAACTTTGAGACCCGAGGCGGCATTGACAAAGATATCGAAATTCCCGAGCGGCAACCTGATATGTTTTTGCAAAATAGCCACCAGCATCTGCAGCCGGTTACTGTTGATTCCGGTACCCACTCTCCTGGCTATGGGCAGTTGGCTCGAAACCGTCAAAGCCTGAATTTCAACCAGCATAGGCCTTGTACCTTCCAAGGTAGCCACCACAACTGAACCGGGTGAGCCGCTTGTCGTGCCTATAAATAACTCAGAAGGATTGCTGACTCCAGTCATGCCGGTTTCCTCCATGGCAAAAACGCCTACTTCGTCAACCGCTCCGAAGCGGTTTTTGGATGCCCGGAGAAGCCGCAATGACTGGAATCTTTCACCTTCCAGATATAATACAGTATCGACAATATGCTCCAGAATCATCGGTCCGGCGATTGTACCTTCTTTGGTAACATGACCGATTAAAATGACCGGAATATTTTTTGTTTTGGCCAGGTCGGTTAATTTCAAAGCCGCTTCCCTCACCTGCCCGACACTGCCCGGGGCTCCCGTTAAATCTCCGGACCAAAGTGTCTGGATGGAATCGGCAATGATTAAATTTAATTTTTCATCAGTATTTTTTATCCTCTTGATCACATTTTCTATATTGGTCTCCGGAATAACCAGAATTTTTCCCATTGGCAGTTTCAGCCTGTCTGCCCTAAGTCTTAACTGTTCCCGCGATTCCTCTCCGGAAATATACAGACCTCCGACAGTTGATAAAATCTGCAATGCCAGGGTAGATTTCCCGATTCCTGGATCGCCGGCAAGAAGTGTCACAGAACCGGGGACCAAACCGTAATGGATGGTTTTCCCCGAAACAGACGAACCGAGGACCTGATCAATCTCGATCAAACCGGTTGCGACTCTGGGAAATTCGGCTGTTTTAATATTTATCAAAGGAGTGATGCCTGACTCTCCCCTTAATGACACATGTCTGCCTTTGGACCAGGGAGTACTGCTTTCTTCTTCTGCTGTTTCAACCAGAGTATTCCAGCTTCCGCAGCCGGGACACTTGCCCAAAAAAGAAGGGCTTTTGTAACCGCACTGCTGGCAGACAAATGATGATTTAATTTTTACCATCTTGGTTGTCTTATTGTACTCCAAAGGGAATTTGCAGGAAATCGAGGAATCAGCGGTAACCGACGGGTTTTTCCTTGGGAACAAGGGTCAGAGAAATTTTTCTTTTGATGGTATCGATTTTTTCCACCATGCATTCGACTTTATCTCCGATTGCCGGTTCTTCACCGGGATTGATTTTGCTGATGTGCAAAAGTCCTTCTATCCCAGGCTCCAGCTGGACAAAAATACCGTAAGGAGCGCTTCTGACGACTTTGCCGCTGACTCCCGCTTCGATCGGATAACGGTCGAGGATGTTTTTCCAGGGATCAGGGGTTAATCTTTTCAAAGACAGATTCAATTTACCCTCATTTTCATTGACGTCCAGGACAACGACTTCTACCTCATTACCGACTTTGTAAAGATCGGTCAGATTTTCCACCTTTTCCCAAGCAACCTCTGAAATATGAACCAGGCCTTCAATGCCGTCCACATCGACAAAAACTCCGAACGGTGCGATGCCGGAAACATTGCCTTTCAAAACGTCATCCGGTTTGATTTTCTTCAGCTTTTCCCTCTGAGCTGAAGGTGTTACACCCAAAACTGATGCTTTTTGGGACAGGACGAGGCGGTTAATTGCCTGGTCGAGCTCGATGACTTTGACTTTTATTTTTCTGTTCAGAAGCTGCATGGGGCTGGTAGCGAATTGGGTCTCCAGTTGGGTGGAAGGCACAAAACCTCTTAAACCCTGCCAGTCGACCAGAATGCCCCCTTTTGCAGTTTCCAAACCGGTCACTTCGATATCCTCCCCTGTTTCTTTTATCCCGGCCAGGACTTGCCAGCGGGTTTCCATACTGGCTTTTCTCAATGATAAAACAGTATAACCGTATTCATTTTCCGGATTGACTACCTGGGCTACGACTTTATCTCCGGATTTTAAATTTTGAACGTAGTCACGAACCTGGTCGAGTTCCCACTCAGCCACGATTCCGAAGCTCTTTTTTCCTATATCAACTAATATTTCTTTGGGGGAGGTGGAAACGATCGTACCTTTTACCGTATCTCCTTTTTTCATGGAAAAAGTAGAGATACCGGAAACAGCCAGAAGTTCTTCCATCGTTTGAGGATTTGAATTGATCTTTGAAGATTTTACTGTAACAGCAGAATGTTCGGTTTTAACCGATTTCCTGGAGATTTTTGCTTTTATTGTAGTATCTTTTTGATCTTTTACCACTATTCACCTTGGACCTGCCTTTCTGATTAGGATGTTTTCGATTGTAGCACTTATTTTTACCTTCTACAACTAAAAATTTGCGCTTGAATCCTCCGGCCTTGACCTATTTTCGCAGTCCCTTGCGGGATTACTATCATCGGTGCTGAAGCGTTTTACTTCTCTGTTCGGTATGGGAAGAGGTAGTTCCACTTCGCTCCAAAGACCGAAAGATCCAAGCGCAAATTGCTTTGGCTCTAGAAAAGTGAACAGACATATAGCGTATAAAGTTGGGGCAATCTTAGCCTTAAAATTTACTCTGGACCAATTAGTACGGATGAGCTAAACACCTTGCGGTGCGTACACTTTCCGCCTATCAACCTTGTAGTCTACAA